>Ga0265595_1000010_pt1 | contig 239185 bp, 206 predicted proteins | sample saktaG_15_FD_190148 | JGI IMG/M metagenome (GOLD analysis project Ga0265595, IMG submission 190148) | Saline water microbial communities from Sakinaw Lake, British Columbia, Canada - sak_2013_06_06_50m | ecosystem: Environmental > Aquatic > Non-marine Saline and Alkaline > Saline ... | reverse complement strand
TATGGATATTCTCCTCACCCACTAGTGTCGGTTTACGGTACGGTCACCCGGACGCCTGGCACAGAGGGTTTTCTCGGCAGTCGGTTTGGCCCGGTTCCGCCCCCTTGCGGGGGCGTCCCATTCGCCACAGAGACTTACGGGCGCGGATTTGCCAACGCCCCATCTCCATGGCTTAGACCCCGATCCAATACGGGGCCGGGCCTTTCCTCCTGCGTCACCCCTTAGCTCGTAACGGCGCCAAGGTGGTTCCGGAATATTGACCGGATTTCCATCGCCTACGCTTTTCAGCCTCGGCTTAGGTACCGACTAACTCTGGGCGGATTAACCTTCCCCAGAAAACCTTGGGCTTTCGGTGACCAGGTTTTTCACCTGGTTTAACGCTACTCGTTCCGGCATCATCACTTCTGGTTCGTCCAGCGCCGGTCGCCCGACGCCTTCGACCTACAACAGAACGCTCTCCTACCACTCGTATTGCTACGAGTCCGCGGCTTCGGCGGTATGCTTGACCCCCGATAAATTTTCAGCGCAAGACCACTCGACTGGTGAGCTGTTACGCACTCTTTAAATGATTGCTGCTTCTAAGCCAACATCCCAGCTGTCTGAGTAGCCTCACCTCTTTTTCGACTTAGCATACACTTCGGGGCCTTAGCCGGCGGTCTGGGTTATTCCCCTCTCGGCCATGGACCTTAGAGCTCATAGCCTCATTCCATCGCTCTGGAGTTACGGCATTCGGAGTTTGGTCGGGTTTTCTCCCACATTGTGAAAGAGCGCCCATCCAGTGCTCTACCTCCGCAACTGAACGCGACAGACTGCCCCTAAAGGCATTTCGGAGAGAACCAGCTATCACCCGGTTTGATTAGTCTTTCGCTCCGACCCACAGCTCATCCGAGAATATTGCAAGGTTCACCGGTTCGGTCCTCCCTCTCGTGTTACCGAGAGTTCAACCTGGCCATGGGTAGATCACCGGGTTTCGGGCCGGGCGCATGCAACTGACGCCCAATTAGGACTCGCTTTCGCTACGGTTACGGCTCATTGAGCCTTAGCCTCGCTGCATACGCACACTCGCCGGATCATTATGCAAAAGGCACGCGGTCACGGCTGCTGCCAAACCTTACGGAAAGACAGCCACCGCTCCCACTGATTGTAAGCACATGGTTTCAGGTTCTATTTCACTCCCCGCCAGGGGTTCTTTTCACCTTTCCCTCACGGTACTAGTTCACTATCGGTCAGTTGGTAGTGTTTAGCCTTTGGACGTGGTCGTCCGAAATTCCCACGGAATTTCTCGTGCTCCGTGGTACTTGGGAAAACGATCAGGAGAGTCGTCTGTTGATGCCTACCGGACTGTCACCGTCTTTGGTGTCCCTTTCCAGGGGTCTTCGACTAACAGGCAACCTTTGTGACTCCTTGGTCTCACGGCAGTAGACCAGACCGCTCCCGCGACACCGTTCCAGCAACGCCTGCCGGCTTGACACTGGAATCGGTTTAGGCTGTTCCCCGTTCGCTCGCCACTACTTGGGGAATCGAGTTTTCTTTCTTTTCCTCCGGTTACTGAGATGTTTCACTTCACCGGGTTGGCTTCGCCGAGCTATGTATTTACTCGGCGATGTACGGACATGACTCCGTACGGGTTCTCCCATTCGGGTACCGCCGGGTCAAAGCTTGTTTGCAGCTCACCGGCGCTTATCGCAGCTGACTGCGCCCTTCGTAGCCTCCAACTGCCAAGGCATTCGCCATGCGCTCTTAGTAGCTTGAGATGAATATCAGCCTGCCTCTTCTCCAAATTGTCAAAGAACAAGGACTATCAGACCGAGAGTCGCCTACGATTGTTCAATAGTCAACCCTCGTTGAAAGTTAACACGGGATTATACACGCGAATCCGGCCCGCGCAAGCAAATAATGCGAACGGCAACCGCTCCGTAATGTTATGTAAAATAGCAACTTATGCTTCGGGCGATTCCGGCCATATCAACTGGCGTTCAAGGGGGTCGCTGAGCCTTCCCGCGATGCGCCCGCCCGGCGGTTTGCGCTGCTCCGTTCAGCGCGGTTGACACGGCGGCGCAGGCCGCTACAATTCCAAGTCCATCATGAATAGACCTCGCCGTCCTGCCCTGCCGGCCGTAGCCCTGATCGTGCTTATCTCCCCGATTCTGCTTCAGTTAGCGTATGGCTATCTCGACCCCGGAACCGGCAGCTACATCATCCAACTTCTCATTGGCGGACTGCTGGGCGGGCTGTTCGCGATCGGCCTTTTCTGGAAGAGAGTAATCGCCTACGTCAAACGCATGTTCAGATCACGAAGGGACGATGCCGGTCATGATTGCTGACGCCTCAGTGCCCGGCTCGTTCCGCGACCCGAGCGGGTTTCTCTTCCGCCGTGATGGCAGGCTTTACCGCCAGGTCAACGAAAGCTATCGCTCGGACTATGATCGACTTATGGAATCCGGTCTCTACCGCGACCTGACCGAAGAAGGGCTGCTCGTACCCCACGATGAGACCTCGGAGCCTCAAATGTCGGGCGGGGGCAGCATTGTCATCCAGCCCGAGACAATCCCCTTCATCTCGTACGCATACGAATGGTCTTTCAGCCAACTGCAGGACGCGGCACTGGCTACTCTGTCCATCGAGAAGAAGGCACTCGAACACGGGATGTCGCTCAAGGATGCAAGCGCCTACAACATCCAGTTCCGCGGGTGCCGGCCGGTCCTCATTGACACGCTTTCGTTCGAGCAGTACCGTGAAGGCGAACCGTGGGTGGCCTACCGTCAGTTCTGCCAGCACTTCCTCGCCCCGCTGGCGCTGATGAGCCACACCGATGTCCGTCTCAGTCAGTTGCTGCGGGTGAACATCGACGGCATCCCGCTCGATCTTGCCAGCCACCTGTTGCCGTCGAAGACCCGTCTTGCCCTCGGCCTCGCAACCCACATCCATCTTCACGCCCAGGCCCAGCGAAGGTACGCCGACAAGCCGGTCAAACCCGCCGGCCGCAAGATGAGCCGGATGGCATTCCTCGGCCTGATTGACAACCTTGAGTCAACCGCGAAGAAGCTCACCTGGAAGCCGGTCGGCACCGAGTGGGGTGACTACTACGCCGCCACCAACTACTCGGATGCGTCCCTCGAACACAAGGCGCAGATCCTGGCGGATTGCCTGGAGCGGGTAAATCCGAAGACGGTCTGGGACCTCGGGGCGAACACCGGCCGCTTCAGCCGAATCGCCGCCGACCGTGGCATCCCGACGGTTGCATTCGACATCGACCCGGCCGCGGTCGAGCATGACTACCTCGACTGCCGCAAGCGGGACGAAAAGAACCTGCTGCCGTTGCTCTCCGACCTGACCAATCCCAGCCCGGCCATCGGCTGGCAGAACCGAGAACGCCAGTCGCTCATCGAACGCGGCCCCTGCGACACCGCCCTGGCCCTTGCCCTGGTACACCACCTCGCAATCGGCAACAACCTGCCCTTCAACATGATTGTCGATTTCCTTGCCGGCATCTGTCGAACGCTCGTCATCGAGTTCGTCCCCAAGTCCGACTCACAGGTCAAGCGCCTGCTGGCCACCCGCGAAGACATCTTCCCGGCCTACACCAGGGAAGGATTCGAGCAGGCGTTCTCAGCCCGCTTCGCCATCATCGTCTCGTCCCCGGTCAAAGGCTCCGAACGCACCATCTACCTGATGGAACTCCGCCGGCCTTGACCGTGCTTCAGGAACGGCATTCCGGTCCGGGCCGAGTGTGAAGCGGCCCGTCCCGTTCCACCACCTCCTTTTCGCCCTCGCCCCGATTCTGTTCCTTTACTCACACAACGCCGCGACACTGCCGATCGCGCGGTCCGAACTCCTGCTACCGCTGGCGGTGTCCTTTGCCGGAGCGCTCGCGCTCTGGCTGCTGCTCTGGGTCGTGATGCGCAGCAGCCGCCGCGCCGCGCTGGTCGTCTCGCTCTTCCTCGTGCTGTTCTACATTTACGGCCGTGCGCTCGGCGCCATCGGTTCAAAGACCGCGCCCTGGCTCCTGCCCATGGCAGCTGCGGGAATACTACTGCTGGGCTTTCTCTTCTTCGGCCGGCCACGACGGGAGTTCGGCGGGCTAACTGTCTTTCTCAACCTCGTTTCCCTGGCGCTGGTCGCAATCAACCTCGTCACCGGCGTCCCGGCTTTCCTGCGAGGTGAAACATCAAAGAAGAGTCTCTCTCGAACAGCACGGGCGGACACCACGAACCAGCCCGACGTCTACTATGTCATCCTTGACGCCCATGCCCGCAGCGATGTACTCAAGGACGTCTACAACCACGACAATTCGAGCTTCGTCCACTGGCTCACGGAAAACGGGTTCAACGTCGCCGCAGCCGGCCGCTCCAATTACTCTCAGACGTACCTGTCACTAGCATCCTCGCTCAACATGACGTACCTCGACTCAGTCGCGGCCCGAGTCGGGCCTGAATCCGATAACCGGTCGGCCCTGGTGCACATGATTGCGGACAACCGGGTCATGAAGGAACTCCGGCGGCGCGGATACACCATCGCCTCATTTGCCTCGGGCTACACCGGCACCGACTTCAAGAACGCCGATGTCCACTTCGCCCCGCGCTGGGCGCTGAGCGAATTCCAGAACGTTCTCATCAGCACCACGCCGCTGCCGCTCATCCTCGACCGCCTGCTCCACCACAGCCAGTACGACATCCACCGCACGGAGGTGCTCTACGCACTTGGGCACCTGCCGGACGCCACACGGCTCCCGCACCCGGTGTTCGTCTTCGCCCATATTGTCAGTCCCCACCCGCCGTTTGTCTTCGGCGCACACGGCGAGAAAATCAACCCCAAAGGGCTCTTCACCATGACCGAGGGCGGGGAATTCGGTTCGATTGACAAAGAAAACGTCAGGCGCGACTACGTCGCCGGCTACCGGGACCAGGTTACCTTCCTCGACGGGAAGGTGAAGGAGATGGTCAGGCGGATTCTAGACGCCTCGCCACAGCCCCCGGTCATTATCCTGCAGGGCGACCATGGTCCGGGCTCAATGCTCAACTGGGACGACCCGGAGCCGGACCAGTTGACCGAGCGGATGGCCATTCTCAACGCGGTGCTCTTGCCCGGTGACACAAACCGACTGTCCTACGACTCAATCACGCCGGTCAACACATTCCGACTCGTCTTTGACCGCCTGTTCAAAGACACGCTGTCGCTCCTGCCCGACCGGAGCTGGTTCTCAACCATCACCCGGCCGTATCGCTTCTTCGACGTGGACGCACCGCAGACCTACACGGCGACGCACAATACCGGCGGGACCAAGCTCTCAATCGTGGCCTTCGTCACTGCCGAGCCAACCGAACCGAAGAACCCTGCGCTCTACGCCCGCCGGCTGGTCTCCCTCAAGTATCCCGGCGAGCCACGCTCAGTCGCCAACATCTACATTCGTCACGTCCGCGCTGAGCCCGAAGGTATCGCGGTTTCCGGGGCGGTCGAGTCGTACAGGGAATCGGTCCGGGCCGGAAAACTGCCGGACCTGGGGGTAGAGTTCGACTCCTTCCAGGGCAAAGGACCCGACGGCCGGCCAGTCACCGCTCTCTTCTTCCCAGCAGACCGCTAACCGTGCACCGCATACCGTACACCGTAATCCGTGTTCCCTGCTTCGTGTCCGGCTCCGCCACTTTGCCTCTTGCACTTTGCATTTTGATATCTGACTTGGCCTTGGAAAGGCTCCGGGCCCGCGCGGGTTTGTCGCCGCACGAGCCCGGGGCTCCGGTCGGTTGAACTAGAACAGCTTGTACTTCTTGATGTAGACCCAGAGCAGCTTCATCATTTCGCCGATCTTGACTGACGCCTTGGGACCGAACACTGGCTTCATGTCCTCGGTTACCTTGATGGAGCGCTTCATCAGCGGGCCTTCGCCGGTCATCAGCTTGTGCTTCTTGATGTAGGCCCAGAGCTTCTTGTTCAGGTCACTGACTTTGATTACCTTGCCCGGGCCGAACACCGGCTGCATGTCTTCGGTCAGTTTCACGGTCCTCTTCATGAGGGCCTGTCCTCTTGGCATATGCGAGTCCTCTCTGCCCTTCAGGGCAATTACGCTTACCTTCGGACCTCGTGCGGTCGCCTTTGGTCAACCGCCTCCGCCTGATTTTCGGCCTAGCTGCCTCTCTGTCAAGGATTATTTACAGGCGGACAGAGGGAGGAAATCGAGGAATGCGTCGCTCGCCGCCCGCCCCTCGCCTGAAACTGGAGAGGCGCGGCCCCGCCGCGCCTCTCATTGCAGACGCTACCGCACTACCTGCTTACCATCGCGACCTTGACGACCCGATGGATTCCGGGTGCATCAAGCGTGTAGAAGAGGACGCCGTTGGCGACGTGCATTCCATTGTCGCAGATGCCGTTCCAGTTCGCCGAGTAGCGTCCGGCCGCCTGGTAGCCGTTCTGGATCGTGCGCACGGCGCGACCCGCGTTGTCGAACACGCGGAGCATCACGATGCCCGGTTCCTTGACCTGCCACTGCACTCGTACTGCCCCACGGGCAGGATTGGGCGCGGCCAAGAGGTACGATGTCGGGATGCCGGCCTGGGCTTGTGGCTCAGCCACGGGCGTCAGCGGATAGAGCGCCGGGCTGATGAAGGAAACCACCTCCCCGTTCGCGATGGTCACGATGTCCGGGTACTGACCGGGTTGATAGCCCGACGCCTCGGCTTGGACGATGTACTCGCCGGGCGGCAGGCCATCGAGTACGTAGTCACCGGAGCTGCCGGCATGGACATCCCAGAAACCTTCGCTGCCGGTCACCCTCACGTGCGCGCCCGGAATCTCGACCTGCTGATAGCCGTCATAGACAAAGCCGGCGATGCCGGCCACAAGGCTCCCGACCGGCCGCAGCCGGAAATCAATGTCGCTCGTGGTCTGGCCACCGGCCACTTCGACGCTCTCCGGGTAGTACGCAGGATAGTAGCCCCGAGCCTCGGCGCGCATTCGATACCACCCATCCGCGAGCCCGGTAATCACGTTGTCGCCGCCGGAGTCCGAATACGCGTGGCCCTGGCCCTCGCTGCTCCACGCGAATACGCGGGCGTGCCAAATCTGATTCTGCCCGGCCGAATCGGAAACGTTGCCCGCGATGCCTCCATCCCCGCTGCTGGACGGCTCAAGGACGAAGCTCACGTTGGGCACCACGTTGCCGGCCGTCACCTCAACCGTGTCCCACGCTTGTGACTCGAACCCGACTGCGGCGGCCTTGACAAGGTACGTGCCGGGCACAAGATTCCGGACCGTGTACGCGCCCTGCGTTCCGGTGTTGGCAATGCCCTGTCCTGTGCTGGTCGCCGTGACCAGCGCTCCGAAGAGCGGCGAGCCGTTGCCCTGATTGGTCACCATTCCCGACACACCGCCGAGGTTGGCGCTCTCCGGCTGCAGATAGAAGGGACACCATTTCACCTGGGCCGATTCCACCAGCACCGACTCCGGGGCGACCTGGGTCTGGAAACCCTCGGCCTCGGCCGTCACCTCGTAGTGCCCCGGGGCGAGGCCGCTGATGAGATAGCCGCCGGTCGGGACCGACATTGCGGTGTCGCAACCGCCGGGGCCGGAGGCGATAACGGTGCCGCCGCCGATGCCAAGCATCCGGCTCGCGTCGGTCAGGCGGCCGCCGATGCCGGTCTTACCGGTTGTCGATATCAGGACGAAGTTGATGCTCTCCGTGACTACGCCTTGCTCGACGAGAATCGACTCGGGATAAATGCCGTTCATCCAACCGTCATGCGAAGCCCAGAGCACGTACTGACCCGGGTTGGCGGAGATGAAATAAGCGCCGCTTGAGTCGGAATAGGTGGTCGACAGCCCGTTGCCGCTGAGGGTGGCGTAGTAAATCGGGTCGCCGGTTTCGTAGTCGGTAATCCGACCGGAGATGCCGGTAGGCGGTGTGCCCTCCGGCTGCAGATAGAAGGGACACCATTTCACCTGGGCCGATTCCACCAGCACCGACTCCGGGGCGACCTGGGTCTGGAAGCCCTCGGCCTCGGCCGTGACCTCGTAGTTCCCGGCAGCAAGACCGCTGATGAGATAGCCGCCGGTTGGGACCGACGTTGCGGTATCGCAACCGCCGGGGCCGGAGGCGATAACGGTGCCGCCGCCGATGCCGAGCATCCGGCTCGCGTCGGTCAGGCGGCCGCCGATGCCGGTCTGGCCGGTGGTGCTGATGAACGCGAAGTTGATACTGTCAGTCACTTCGCCCTGTACGACGAGAACCGACTCAGGGTAGATGCCGCCCATATACCCGGTTTGCGTGCCCCAGAGCACGTATCGACCCGGGCTGGCGGAGATGAAATAGGCGCCGTTCGAGTCCGAGTATACGGTCGGCAGCCCGCTGCCGCTCAGGGTCGCGTGATAAATCGGGCCGCCGGTTTCGTAGTCGGTAATCCGACCGGAGATGCCGGCAGGCGGGAGCGGCACCAGGGCTAAGTCGATATCTGTCGTGACCTCGCTGTCCACGACCACGACCGGGTCAGGATACGTGTCGCCGACATAGCCGGTGGCAGTGACTGTGACCGTGTACTCTCCCGGCGGCAGCGACGATATCAGGTAGTAACCGGTGCTGTCGGTGTACGCGATGCTGCTATCCGCGCGGGTGCTGACCCGGGCATAGTGAATCGGCAGGGTGGTTGCCGAGTCGGTGACGACTCCGGAAATCCCACCGGTTGCGTAAACGCTGGCGCAGACCGCCAGTGTCGCGATGACGATTAATCTTCTCATACGCTCTCCTTGCCTTATGTGATCTCTGGCCGCTCAACCCTCGCCGCGGAATGCCGGGACGAACCGATGACCGAGCGGTCAGACTTCACTGCCTGTTGGCGCTTGCCGCCGGCGAGACTATACCTCCATCCTTCCCATCGGTCAACTCCAGAACCACTTACAGGCGGACAGAGGCGGGGAGCGCGGCAGTGCGATCGACGCCGTCGCGCCGCGACTCTCCGTTCCCACCTTCGCTGCCGCCGTGCGGTCGAGGGAACAGCAGGGAAAGGATGGTTGTGTGTGTCTAAGAGTATGATGCTCAATGCTGGACTGGCTCCAGGCGGTGAGGTAACATCTCAACCTCGGCCGGAGTCAAGAAAGCAGCAGAGTGCGGCAGAATTCCTGAACGGGTGGCAGGTAATCCACCCGAAAGAGGTAACTATGAGAAGCTCGAAGGCAAGACTACTGGCAGTGGCGCTGCTGGTCGTCGCGTTCACGGCCTGGGCCGGTGACGATGCCGTGGTCAACAAACCCAAGTCGGATCGTGACCAGACCAGTGACAAGACCGCGGTCGCCCCGGCTCAACCGGCGGAGGAAACCGGTAGGCCTGACCAGGCACCCCAACCCAAACCCGAGGCAGTCCGGGCTCCCAGGCCCGATGCGGTACGGACCCCGACTTCGCCCAAGCCAGTGGAGTCCAGCGTAGTCGTCGAGCCGCCCCATGTGAACCAGCCGAACGACCCTGGTGAGCTCGCCCCGCCGCCGCGCGGCGGCGGTCGCGTTGGTCCTCCTGGCGGCGGCCGCGGCAATGGCGGCCGTGGCGGCGGCGGTCATTTCAACGGAGGTCCGGGCTGGCATGGCCGTCACGACCAGTGGCGGCATCAACAGTACCACGGCTCGTGGAGCTTCCTGTTCCACTTCGGCCCGGTCATTTACCCGGCACCCGTCTACTTTCCCAGCGTCATCCGGCTCCCGCGCAACAAAGTCGGAGTCTATGTCCGTCAGACCGGCGACGACTACGTCGGGGCGCAGTTCGCCGAGTCGGTCCGCGAACACCTGCGCGAACAGGGACTGAAGGTCGTCTACTCGGCCGACAACGCCAGGCTCGAGCTCTACATCGTCTCCATGGATGAGAACCCGGAAGAAACCGGCTACGGCTCGGCGGTATCGGTCTCCTACGTCTTGTACCCCGGCCACAAGTTCATTACGGCCCAAATGATCGATGTCGGCGTCAACGAGGTGGACGACCTCGCCCAGTCGGTCGCTGGCTACACCGACGACATCGTAGACCAGTACCGCTAGCGAAACGGTCAAGTTAAGCCATACGGGCGGCCGGCTTGCGCCGGCCGCCGGCTCTTGTCCATGGGAAACACCCCTCTCCTGATTGACAACGCGCGGCCCGGTAATAACATTCAATCCGAAAGGTGACAATGACTGACATGACACGAAAAGTACTGGTCGCGTATGCCACGCGGGCCGGGTCCACTGCCGGCGTGGCCGATCGCGTCGCCGAAGTCCTGAACCGCAGCGGCTTCGCGACAACGGCTGTGCAGGTCGGCGAAGTCCGGGACACCGCGCCCTACGACGCGGTCGTGCTCGGCAGCTCGGTCCGCGCCGGCAAGCTCAAACCCGAGGCGCTCAAGTTCCTCGACCGGAACAAAGCCGACCTCGGCTCGAAACCGTTCGCGGCGTTCGTCGTCTGCCTGGCGATGAAGGAGCCGGACGGAAAGAGCCGGGCCACGGCCAGCGCCTATCTCGACCCCGTGCGCCTGCGAATCAAGCCGCTCAGCGAAGGTCTGTTCGCCGGCGCGCTGAATCTCGAGAAGCTAGGCTTGGTGGAGCGGACTATCATGAAGGCGATGAAGGCCGAGTCGGGGGACTTCCGCAAATGGGATGAAGTCGAAGCCTGGGCCGCAAGCCTCGCGCCGCTGTTTGCCACAGGACAGAAGGCAGATGGAAGGCAGAAGGTGTAAGGCGAAAGGCAGAAGGTAGAATACATCGCAGCGCCCGCAGCGCAGCCATCTACCTTCGAGGAAATCGGGCGTATGCTGCACGCCCTCATTCGCGTCACCGTCAGCCGCACCTGACCCGCCCCTGCGCTGCATCCTACCCGCCTGCCTCCCACCTGCTACCTACTCCCCTGTGCCGGACCCGCTTGACTTCTCCTGTCGCCTCATCATAATCTCACACGAACTCATGATAGCCAAGAGAGACCGCGACACGATTACCGAGATTGCCCGCGAGTACCGCGTGGGCAAGATTGTGCTGTTCGGCTCGTCAATCGCCGAAGGCCGTGAACCGTATGATATTGACCTTGGCGTCAAGGGAATCGAACCGCGGCTCTTCTTCCGGTTCTACGGCGAGCTTATGATGCGCCTGACCAAGCCGGTGGACCTTGTTGACCTTGCATTTCGCTCCCGGTTCACGGAACTGGTCGAACGCGACGGGGTTGTGCTCTATGGCTCAACTTCGTGAACGGGTCCTGGCCGAGAAGGAGAACGTCGAGATGGCGCTGGCCAACCTCAGCCAGGCAATGGCGCGCACCGACCGGTCGGTAGTCGAACTCACGGCTGCTGCAAGCTTCGTTCACAACGTCTACAACGGAATCGAGAACATCCTGAAGCAGGCGCTTGCCGCCCGGTCAATCGAAATACCCAAGACCGGCACGTGGCACCAGGAATTGCTTAAGCGCTCCGTTGCCGAGAAGGTCGTTTCGAACGAACTGGCTCAGGAACTCAAAGAGTACCTGGGCTTCCGCCACTTCTTCGTCCACGGCTACGGATTCATGGTGACTGAGGAACCCCTGCAGGGCCTCGCCGCCCGACTGCCGGCAGTCTGGGCCAGATTAATCGCGGAGATTGAACGCGCGCTCGGCGCGTGAGCCGTTCCCTCAGGGGAGTTTCGGGGACAGCACTTAACTCCATCGACCACGCCTGCATTCAGCGTCGGAGTGTGACAAGACGGACAACGACGCTAGGTTCGCTGGTCGCGGAGCGACATGACCTGTTCCGCGAGGCGGCAGGGCGGAAGCCGCAGACCGCAAGCTCTGGCCATCGCAAGGTCATCGTCACCCTGTAGACGGAACCAGCCACAAGACAAACAGATACGACGGTCAAGCTCGGACGCCCAAACTCGCGGCTTTCCGGGTGCGAGGCAAGGCAGAACGGACCCGGAGCGGCGAACGCGGCGTTTGGGCAAGCCTGAACTGACCTAAGTGGCCGAAATAGATTCTGTTAGGCCATCCAATACCCGCTCAAGACGACACTCCGCGAACCACGGCGGGAACCGTTCCCGGAACGGTTCCCGGGGCGATTCCTAAGGGGGTTCTCGCCGGGGTTTGCGGATGGGTTTTCCCGGCGATTCTGCGGCCGATTTGCAGCGCGACATGCGGGCCGTCTTGGAGGGTGATTCGAAGACGGACTCCTGCGGCGATTCGGAATTCGACTCACCGGCCGGTTCGCATCGCGACTCGAAGGCTGATTCGCGGCGTGATTTGCAGAGGGATTTCCCGAGGGATTTCGATGGCGACTTCGCCAGCGTTTTGCGGGCTCCGGCCTGAGACTCAAAGCCGATACGGGCCACGGTATGCCGTGTACGGCTTACTTGATGAGGCGGCGCTTCATCAGCGCGAGGGCGGTGAAGAAGGCCGCGGCGCCGACCACGAGAATCCATGCGAGGCTGCCGAGCAGCGTCACGTCAGGATGTCCGAGAATCAGGCCGCGGTTGATGCGGACGATGTGGGTCAGCGGCAGCAGGACGTAACTGATGGTCTGCACCGCTTTCGGCAGGGTCGTGAGCGGGAAGAACGTACCGCTGAACAGGAACATCGGCGTGATGAAGAGGAATATCGGGTAGTTGAAGAAGTCAATCGAAGGCACGACCGCGGTGGCAATCATGCCCATCGAGGCGAAGAGCACGCCGCAGACAAACCCGAAGACCGGGACGAAGGGCAGCAGCCACACCGGCCCGAGCCCGAACAGGATGACAACGACGTAGACCATCGTCGAGTTGAGTGCAGCCCGGGTCGCGCCCCAGAATATCTCGCCGGCCACGACCTCTTCGACGTTGACCGGCGTGGCAATGATGGCGTCGAACGTCCGCTGGAATATCATCCGGACAAAGGAAGAGTATGTACACTCGAAGAACGATGCGTACATCATCGCGACCGAGACCAGCCCCGGCCCGATGAACCGCGCGTATGACACGCCGTCAATCTGCTTGATGAACACACCGAGCCCGTAGCCCATCGCCACAAGGTAGAGCAGCGGTTCGCCCATCGGCAGCAGGAAGTTGACGAGGAAATTCCGCCGGAAAACCAGGAAGTTGCGATACCAGACCTGCCACAACCGCAGGCTCAGGTCAGGTAGCAAACGAATTACGACCTGCCCTTTCCGGTTCCGCCATTTTGCACTTTGCATCTTGCAGTCTGCATTCTGACTTCGTCCTCATCCTCAGTCCCGCAGCTCCCGGCCGGTCAGCCGGATGAAGACGTCTTCAAGCGTCGCCCGGCGCACGCTGTACGAGGTGAGCCGAACGTGATTGCGGATGCGCTCCAGCGCGCCCGGACAGTCCGATGCGAATATCTCGAACTTGTCTCCGAGCTTCTGGAACCGGCATTCGCCCAGCGCCGATTCGACCGTGGTCGCCGCGCCGTCCTCGGGGACGACTTCGAGTACCTCGTTACCTGCATACTCACCTATCAGGCTTTGCGGCGAGCCGGTGGCGATGACCTTGCCGCTGTCCATTATCAGCAGCCGGTCGCAAATCTGCTCGGCCTCGTCCATGTAGTGGGTCGTGATGATGATGGTGACACCCCGCTGCCGCAGTTCGCGCAGCCGCTCCCAGATGAGCCGGCGCGCCTGCGGGTCGAGCCCGGTCGTCGGCTCGTCGAGCACCAGCAGCCGCGGCGTGTTGATGAGCCCGCGGGCAAGAATCAGCCGCCGCTTCATCCCGCCCGAAAGCTCGTCCACTTTCTCTCCTGACTTGTCGGTGAGGTGGACGAACTCAAGCAGCTCGGTCGCCCGCTGCCGGGCAATGCGCGCGGATATACCGAAGTACCGGGCATATAGCAGCAGGTTCTCGATGACCGAAAGGTCCGGGTCGTAGTTGTTATCCTGCGGCACGACTCCGAGTTGCGCCTTGATTTCGCGCGGGTGGAGGGCGACGTCCAACCCGAAGACCTCGAGCCGGCCGCTGGTTCGAGGCGAGTTGCACGAGAGCATACGGATAGTCGTGGTCTTGCCCGCGCCGTTCGGCCCGAGGAATCCAACCACCTCGCGCGGCGCAATCTCGAAGCTGATGCCGTCCACTGCCGCCAGCTCGCCGAACCGCTTGACCAGACCCTCGGCGACCACGAGCGGCGTCTCGGTCGGCTTCGTTACGTCCGGCATGGAGGCCACAATCCTACCGTGGGAGCCCGGCCGGTCAATCGCACCCGACTCGTGGGCTGCGTCGTCCGCCCGGGCCTTTGCCCGGAACGCGGCCGATGATCTGCAGCGTGGCAAGCAGGTTCGCGTGGAATTCCTCGGCGGTGTCGATGACTGCGGCCTTGCCCGGGTAGATTTCGTACAGCACGCGGTACTTGAGTGGCGTCAGATTCGGCATCCAGACGTTGGCCCCGCGGGTCAGGCCCAGTTCGCGGCCGTGCTCCCTGTTGACCGTGGCAAGCGCCGTGGTCGATGGTATGTTTGAATCCGGGCAGACCAGCCGCGTTAGCGCCACCACCTTGGTCGTCATCAGGTCAGTCGCGGGAACCTGCGGATTGACTGAGAGATTCCTCGATTCGCCGCGCTCTGTCATTTCGAGCGAGTCGGACGAGACGAGAAATCTCGCCCCTTCGCGCGGCTCACTCGGAATGACAACCTGACCCAGTGGCGTATCCGGATGGGGAACGAACGGGCCACAGCCGACCATATCGAGGTCGAGGTTGCGGAAAAGCATGATGTCATCGGCCAGCGACTCGAAGCTCTGGCCCGGAATGCCGACCATGACGCCCGAGCCCACCTCGTAGCCCAACGCGCGGGCCTGCTTAAGGAGTGCGACCCTCGGATTGGGTGAATGCCCCTCGCCCCCACCCTCTCCCCGATGGGGCGAGGGCTCCGATTCTGGCCTCCTCTCCCTTGAAGGGAGAGGATTGAGGTGAGGGTGAATACGATGGAACAGCTCCTGGTCGGACGTCTCGTGCTTGAGCAGGTACCGGTCCGCGCCGGCCGCTCGCCATTCCTTCAGTTCGTCGAGGCTTCGCTCGCCCAGTGACAGCGTTACGGCAAGCCCGGCCTCGGTCTTGATGCGCCGGACCAGGTTGGTGATGAAGTCGGTCGTCAGCCCAAGGTCTTCCCCGGATTGAAGTACGACCGTGCCGTATCCGATCCGCTGTGCAGTCCGCGCGCAATCCATCACTTCATCCTCGGTCATCCGATAGCGTTCAATCCTGCGTGATGCCCGAATGCCGCAGTAAAGGCAGTCGCGCCGGCAGTAGTTCGATAGCTCAATCAGCCCGCGCAGGTGGACTTCGTCGCCCACGTGCTCGCGCCGCACGCGATCGGCGTCCTCCCAGAGGAAATCAAGCCTCCATTCTTCCTCTTCTTTGAGCCAGGCCAGCACCTCATCGCGGGTCAGGCTTAGGGACCCAGGCTTTGTTCCGTCTTTCCCCTGCAGCAATTTGAAGACCGCGCCCGCGGCCTGCATCCCCGGTCAGCCGCCTTCCCAGGGATTGGACTCAGACCCGCTCACCGCGCCGCCTTCATGTTCCGGTATGCGGCAAGCGCGGCCGGGAACGGCTCAAGCGCCCGCTCGAAGATGCCGAGCACATAGGCGATGGTCAGACCGTAGTTGGTAATCGGTACGCCCTGGTCGCGGCACCGCGCCACGCGGTTCAGCACCGCGCGTCGGTTGGTCATGCAAGCGCCGCAGTGAATCACCAGGCTGAACTGCGACACGTCCGCCGGGAAATCATGCCCCTGGTGCGTGACGAACTCCAGCTTGCCGCCGACGTACTGCGTGAGCCAGCGCGGAATCTTCACGCGGCCGATGTCATCACCGATGGGATGATGGGTGCAGCTCTCGGCCACAAGCACGCGGTCGCCCGGCTTGAGTTGCTCAATCGCGGTCGCGCCGCGTACCATCTCGACGAGGTCGCCCTTGAACCGGGCGAAGAGGATAGAGAAGGAGGTGAGCTTCACGTCTTTCGGCGTGTCTCCGGCAACCTTGAGGAACGCCTGCGAGTCGGTCACCACGATGTCAGGCTTCCGGTTCAGGCGCAGGAGCGCGTCGCGCAGTTCCCGTTCCTTCACGACCATGCAGTAGGCATCGTTATCCAGCAGGTCGCGGATGGTCTGCACCTGCGGCAGAATGATGCGACCCTTGGGCGCTTCCTTGTCAATCGGCATGACCAGCACCGCGAGCCCGCCTTCGGGCAGCAGGTCGCCGATGATCGGGTCCGGCGCGAGGAAGTCGTCGGGCGCGGCCGCAATCAGCGCATCGCGTACCGACAGCACACCCTCGCCGCGGTCAACCGCGGTCTGCACCGAACGGATGCCGTCGTCGCGCAGCCGAGCCTCGAGCTCCGGCGCGGGCCGGCCCAGGTCGCTCTTGTTGAAGACAACGAACACCGGCACTTTCCGCTTCTTCAACTCGGCCATGATGCCCTCTTCGAATTCGCCCCATTCGCCGGAATCGGCCACGATGACGCCGAGGTCGGTACGGTCAAGCGCCTTTTGAGTCTTCGCCACCCGCTCCGCACCGAGTGCTCCGATGTCGTCGACGCCCGCGGTGTCGATAAACAGCACCGGGCCGAGCGGGAGCAGTTCCATCGGCTTCTCGACCGGGTCGGTGGTGGTGCCGGCGATGTCGGACACGATTGAGACCTGCTGGCGGGTGAGCGCGTTCAGGAGCGACGACTTGCCGACATTGCGGCGGCCGAAGATGCCGATGTGGAGGCGCATGGACTTGGGTGTTCGTTCCATGGAAATGCTCTACGCTCTACGCATTATGCTCGACGCCGGACATGTCTGGCGTGGTGCATCATGCATCAAGCATAGTGCGTTGTCAGAAGTACAGGTCCCGCTCATCGGTTGTCCTAATCTTTTCGATTCGGGCATGCACCTGGGCCCGGGTCTTCTCGTCGGCTATTTGCGCCGCTTGCTTCTCAATCAGCGCGAAGCCGTCGCGCTTGGTCTCCTCCGTCGCGTAGTCGGTCAGATACTCGGTCAGCGTGCACAGCGCGTTCGGCGTGCAGTAGCGCTTGATGAACCCGGGAATCGAGAACTCCATGAAATGCTCTCCGGTGCGGCCAAGCCGGTAGCACGACGTGCACCAGCTCGGGATGTACCCATCTCGAATCAGTTCGTGGACCACCGCATCGAGCGGGCGGGTATCGTGCAGCTCGAACTGCTCGCGGTTGAGCTCCTGGCATTCGCCGTCACGGCACTCCTGGTAGGAACCGAGTTCGAGGCGCGAGCCGGCGTCAATCTGGGAAACCCCGAGCGCCAGCCCTTCGCGCCGTATCGCCGGCGTCTCACGCGCGGTGAGAATCATGCCGGTATATGGTACGGCCAGCCGCAGCACCGCAATCACCTTCTTGAAGTCCTCATCCGAGACAAAGTGCGACCGGTCAAGCTCCACGTTCGAGGCAGCGTTCACCCGCGGGAAACTGATGGTGTGCGGCCCGACTCCGAACCGCTCCTCAAGGTGAATCGTGTGCGCCAGCAACCCCATCACCTCGAACCGCCAGTCGTAGAGCCCGAACAGGGCACCGATGCCGACGTCGTCCAACCCGCCCTGCTGTGCGCGGTCGAGCCCGAACAACCGCCAGAGGTAATCGCCCTTGCGCGTATTTTGGGGATGGACCCGGGCGTAGGTCTCGTGGTGATAAGTCTCCTGGAATACCTGGAACGTACCGATGCCGGCTTCCTTCATCTTCCGGTAGCCGGCCACATCGAGCGGCGCGGCATTAATGTTCACGCGCCGGATTTCTCCCTTGCCCGACTTGGTTGCGTAGGCGATGCTGACGATTCGCGCCATCTCCTCGGCCGAGTAGTCAGGATGCTCGCCCCAGACGAGAATCAGCCGCTTGTGTCCCTGTCCTTCGAGCGCAACCAGCTCTGACCGGAACTCGTCGTCGGACAAAGTCTTGCGCACGACGTCGCGGTTGGAGCTCTTGAACCCGCAATAGGCGCAGTTGTTGATGCACTTGTCCCCGACGTAGAGCGGCGCGAACAGGACGATGCGGTTGCCGTACACGTCGTTCTTCAGCTTCCGGGCCGCGGCAAAGACCTCCTGCCACAGGGCCGGGTCGTTGATTGCCAGCAGCACTGCGGTTTCCTCTGGTTCCAGCCGCTTCTTCGAGAGCGACTTCGCGAGCACTTCCCGCACGCGAACCGCGTCCGGCCGTGCCGCGGCCAGCGTCTCCTCTATGCGACCGTCACCGATGAAGTCGACCGCCTTCGGCGCAGATGTGGCGTTCACTCTGCCTCCGCCCTGTCGTTGCTCTGCGTTCTAGCTTCTAGCTTCAGGCTTCTGACTTCGTCCGCTGTCTCGACCCCGTTCTTTCTCCTCAGCGCAGCTTTCACGCTCACGCCCGGAATCGCGCCCAGCTTCCCGGTCAGCGCGCCGATGTCGTCGTTCGAGCCGTCAACGATGACGGCGATGACAGACAGATTGCGTTCCTTGTAAGGAATGCCCATACGGCCGACGAGAATCCGGCCGTACTGGCTCAGTATCTCATTCACTCGGGGCGCGATGTCGAGCCGGTTCTCGACGAACACAGCGACAACGCCCAGCCGGGGCTCGCGCACAGCGATTGACTCATCCATAGTTCACCATCCTCAATCTTGCGGGTTGAACTGCTGTCAGATGAAGCGTTCCCTCAAGACTCAGACCTTCGAGAGTTCGGCGTTCGGACTTCGGCGCTCGACGTTTCGTAGGCCCTGGTCCGGGAAATGGCTTCGATTCTGATTCCTCCGGGCCGGCAATACCTGCCCGTCAGACGCAGGAATGTTAATATGAGGAGTCCCACAAGTCAACGGAAGCGGCTCGCGCAGGGATGCGGTTAATAGTCGGCTGCAATCCACGGGTTCCCGCCCGCGCACGCCACCAGACTTGTGAACCTCAGGGCAACCTGCCTCCAAGCCGGACCAGCTTGCATTGACCACACTGCCGGCCGGCCTCAAGACGTACATAGTAGACACCGGCGGACACGTTGGCACCGCTATCTACGCGACCGTCCCAGGTGAAATCGTGATTTCCAGCCTGCATACGAGAGTCGACCAAGCGCTTGACCTTCCTACCCGTGCGGTCGTAGATATCCAACCGCACGTGACCGCCTTGGGCCAAGCGAACGTGGAGCCTTGTTGCGGACTCAAAGTACGTTGCGGCTGTAATGGTAACTCCTCCCGGCGGGCCGACCGGGCCGGGACTTTCCGCAATGCCGCCAGACGACGGAACCCAGACCGGCATCGCGGGCTCTCCGAGCAGGTTCACATCGTACATGCACCAACGGTAGTAACCATTGGTGTCCGCGAGCGGCACGAGTGCCGACTTGCCAATGGCGATATCCTCCAGAGATGCATTGCCGGTAGTGTGACCAAAGAGATAGTGGAGACACCGTTCGACGTACGCGGAAGACATGGTTCTCTGCGGGTTGGAGCCTTGAGTGTACCAGCCATCACGCGAGTTGACCACAGCGGCCACACCACCCCCATTGGGGGCGCTAAGGAAGCTCTCTACTATGCAGTCGGATGCGTCAAACGCTCCAATCAGGCAGGCGATCGAGATGAGAATGGTCAAGCTGTTTCCATTGGTCAGTCCACTGAGGTCGCTTGGGTACAGGACCTGACTGTGGTTTAAGTACCCGCAACCGAGCGCATCCTCGCCGCCGTGGTCGGCGTGAATCCAGAAATGCTGTCCCCCGTTCAGATATGCCATCATCGATAATTTATGGTCGGTCGAGTAGCTATCGTACACCCTGTTGCATGGCTTCATTCGCGCCGGTACGAAGGCGTCTTCGTATAGCTCCATCGTAGTCTCGCCGTAGGTCTGTGCGTCGAGGTCGAAACCACCCAGAACCGCCTTCCCGAGATAGGCTGCTGTCGAGTCGCTGCTGTAGCTAAGGAACTTCTGTACGAACAGGTCCACTGTCGTCCCGTCGGACACGGCCGCTCTTCCGACGAAGACATCCGGATACATGTCCACGTTGTCGCCGACCTCACCGAAGACTGAGTCGCCGTTGGCATCCCAGTCTCCATCGAGGTCGGAGTAGTAAAGGTCGCAGGGAATTAGACCTGCTCCGGCCGCGTATGCGCGGGCATATCGGCACGGGACGACGTCCACGTCGCCTCCCAGCAACACTACCGTGGTGGACCAGTTCGCGTAGGCGTACTTGACGAAGTTTCTTATCTTCTCGGGGTTGTCGCGCCCCGGGAAAGCCGCGTAGATACTCTCCACCGTCACTGTCGTATCGCTCAGCCCCAGGTGTACCTTGACGAAGCTCGATAGTGACGCGAATCTCGGCGCGAGCGCGGAAGAAGTGATTACGATATGGTCGTAGGCCACGCTGCTGCCGTCCCACGTCCACGAATGGGAATAGCGGTTGTTGGTCTCGTGCGACTCGGCGATGCGGTTCGTCGAGTCCTGAAACGTCATCAACGTGTGACTGCCGGCCGGGATTGATGTCTGGTGGTCCGCGACCACGTAGCAGCCGCCGGGAGGGACGGGAGGAGGACAGACCCATCCCTGCAGCGGCGTGCCGTCGCAGTACAAGTAGATGAAGAAAGTGTCCGTTGTTGGCACGGCACCCGCGTTCGTGCCTGCCCAGTCAATGTAGGTGGTGCCGGCACGCAGGGGATTAGGCACGGTGTGCGTACCGGGAGCGTTGGACGGGACAATCGGGAAATCCCAACCTGACGGCTGGTAGTAAGTCAAGTCCGGCTGGCCCGGGCTGGTGTGTTCACGCATGTCATCGACGTGTGCATCAGGGGCTACGACCGCGGCCGGCCCGATGATTTCTACACCGGGCAGCCGTTGATACGAAGTACGCAGGCCATACTGCGCAACCACCGCTCGGCACCAGAGGAACGACAACAAGGCGACGGCGATAACCCGCGCTTTGGTGGCTGAACTACTCGCTCTCCCTCCTTGGCAACTGCGCCCGACTGCGCTGGCGCTGCGACGGTCGTGTCCGGCCGTCAGATTCCATCTTGCGTCAAGGGCGACATTGCGAACTCCATAGGCTCTGAGAATATGAGGAACCAGGCCACAGTCAAGCTAGACGAAGGAGCGCAGTTAGTTCAATGGGAGGATTCTGGAATTGGTCGTCTATTGTTCCGACTGGAACGCTCACAGGAATCCCTGCTTCCCTCGCAGGGAGAGCGTGACCCGGTGGCTCGTTTGGAGACGGCCCGCACGAGCCCAGTTTACTATATGTCCCCAGGAAATTGTGGCCCGAAATCAGATAACTTCTGTGTTTTCAATGTGCTAGTTGCCGTTCCTGAATCTACCCTATCCCATCCCCTGAGCTGTTTGGTGAATTACCGGGCGATAAACCCGGCGAGCAATCTGGCAGGCTATTCTCCGCGCCATCCGGTGAGGAATCCGGGGAGCTACTTGGGCGGCCATCGGGCAAACAACAGGTCAGGCTACTTGCCCGAGAATCCGGCGAGCAGCCGGGAGAACTGCCTGGCCTGCAATTCGGCAGGCCATTCTGCAGATTCCCCGGACAATCGCCGGGCACGCAACACGGAAAGCAGCCCGCGGAGCAACGGGGCAGGCAATCCGTGAGGCCCTTCGGCAGATTGTCCGGTGAATTCTCTGCCGGGTTGTCTGGACAGCTATCCCGCGGACTCTCTACCGCGTCAGGACGACCTTCCGGATAGCTTGCGGCTTGGGGCTTGCGGCTTGTGGCTTTTCTCGCACGAAGTACACCCCCGGCGCCAGCGCCCGCACATCATTCGCGCCGGGATGAAGGTCCAGTGCCTTTCGACCGCTGATGTCGAGCAACACGCTTGACGCCTCCCGCTCAACGCTCGACGCCAAAGGCAAGCACAGCACGCCGCGGATGACCGTCGGTGCCGGCTTTGTGCTTGCAGCTTGAGGCTTGAAGCTCTCCTCTATCCCCCCGCCCGAGTCGCGCAGGACAGAGATGCTGGAACCTTCTAGGTTGGCGACATAGACACGGTTCTGAATTGGGTTATGGCAGAAGTCAAACGGCCAGTCGCCGACCACAACGGTCGCGACGACGCTGTTGGTCGCACCGTCAGTCACAGTCACGTTGGCGACACCTCTATTCGAGCAGTAGACCTTGTTGTCGGTCGGGTTGTAGCAGAGGGCCTGTGGCCGATCGCCTGCGGGCGCCGTCGCGATGACCGAGTCGGCCGCGCCGTCAATAACAACCACGCTGTCGGTGAACCGGCCCACGCAGTAGACCTTGTTGTTCTGAGGGTTGTAGAAGAGAACGCATCCGCTGACGGGCACGCTGGCAATCAACGTATCTCCGACACCGTCAATCACGGCCACGGTGCTACCCGCGCAGTAGATCTTGTCATCCCGGGAGTTGTAGCATAGAGCATTCACTCCTCCAGCGACGGTCGTGATGACCGATTCGGTCGCGCCGTCAATCACGGTCACGTCGTCGCTGCTGTCGTTCGCGCAGTAGACCTTGTTGTTGGTTGGGTTGTAGCAGAGGGCCTGAGGGACGCAGCCTGCGGTTACGGTCGCGATGACGCTGTCGGCCGTGCCGTTGATCACTGTCACGTTGCCGCTACTCTCGTTCGCGCAGTAGACCTTGTTGTCCGTCGCGTTGTAGCAGAGTGCATTGGGGTGGCTACCTGCAGTCACGGTGGCGATGACGCTGTTGGTCGCGCCGTCAACCACGGTCACGCTGTTCCCGGCGTAGTTGGCGCAGTAGATCTTGTTGTTCGTCTGATTGAAGCAGAGGGCTCGCACGTTCGCCCCGGCTGGAATTCGAGCAATCTTCTGGCGCGTAGCTCCGTCAATCGCAATCACGCAGTCGCTGTAGGCCCCGCCGACGTAGACGGTGTTGTTGGTCGAGTCGTACGCCAGGCATTGCGGATACGACACCCCGCCCAGCGAGTCAGGTAAGGGAATCGTCGTCTCCAGCCACTGCGAGCTGACAGATGACAGGCAGCAGCAGATGGCCAGCAGGACGGACAAGGGGCATACGGCCCGGTTGTGGGTATGGGCGCTACGATTGTGCGGAACACGAGCACGGCGGACGTTCACAGTACCTCCTTTGGGTAAACCCGGACTGTGACGCTATCTGCGGACGTATGATTATACTCCGCCCCTGCCGCTGTCAACAACCGCCGTGACAGCGATTGCCCTTCGCATCTGCCCGTCCATCGGTGTTCATCTGTGGCTGATACCTTCAGGTCTTCGCGGCGGTGGTCTGGAAGGCCACGAAGTCGCCGAGCAGCGTTCGGGTTGACGCGATGACGCCGACCGGCAACTCAAGGGTCTTGGCTCCGCGCCAGGCCCCGGCCATACGGAATGACTTCAGGTTGCGCTTCAGGCCGACCACGCGGTTCTTGCTGTCGAGGAAGATGACATCAATCGGGAAACGCATGAACCAGGTGTGAACCGACGGACAGGGGTCGATCAGCATGCCACTGCCGGGCGGCAGTCCGCGCCGCCCCAGCAGGCCTTTGGTGCGCGCCGCAAGCGACGTGGCGACCTCCAGTTCGGTCGCCAACGCGACGCCTCGCGTTATGTTGATTGCTGCGCAATTCGATTGGGCCTGCATCTCCGACATTTAGTTGAGCATAGCCGCGGCACCGGAGTTGTCAAACGCGCTTCCGGGCCTGAAGTCTGACATGGAACCACAGATGCACTGTCGGACAGGGGCCGCCGAGGCCAACGCAGATGGACACAGACTGAGTTCCCGAATCTGGAGTCACCGGTCCACCGCTTCGGCTCTTGGCATTTGGCTCTTACCTTTTGACCTGCGCGTCCTACGCGCCGTGTGCTCTCCGTGGTTGTCTCTATCCCGGCTTCCGGGCCGGACATTCGGGAACGTCCCGGCGATTCGACCTCCGCCCCTCTGTCGACGCAACGGGAGGCAGCGGGCGGGGCCAAGCCCCGCCCGCACACCAAGTATCGCTGCTATCCAGCGCGACCTGACGGCCCGCTACTTCACCACCGTCACCGGCACGGTCAGCACCGAACCATCCGCATCGGCACGGACGAAGTAGACGCCCGGCACCATGCCGGCGGCATCGAACCCGAGCGATTGCTTGCCTGCAGGGCTGCGGCCGTCGAAGAGCGTCCGCACGACGCGGCCCGTGCGGTCGTACACCCGCACCCGCAGGTCGGCAGCCCGGTTGAGCGTGTAGTTCAGCCGGCCGTGGCCCGAGAGTGGGTTCGGGGTAACGTTGAGGATATTCTCGTCTTGGACCAACCGCCTTTGCTCGGCGATGCCGGTCCAGTCCGTGCGGTCGAAGTACGCCGTGAAGTTGCTCCAGCGCACGTACACAACGCCGTAGGCTCCACTGCCCAGATACTCAATGGCCGGCCGGTTGTAGTACGGCTCGTGGTCGGCGATAGCGACCGGCGTCGACCAGTTCCCGTAGTAGTTGCGCCAGATGTACCGCAACTCGCGGGTTGGCGTGTAGTAGCGGTAGACAAAACCCTCGCCGCCGCCCTTGCGCAGGGCCACATCAGGCGACTCCGAGATGGTCGTCGTGTCCCAAGCGGGGTAACCATACCGCCAGAGGCTGTCCGGGTGTCCGCCTCCGTAGTTCGTTTCGTATCGCACCACGGTCGGACTGTGGGCCTGGTAGTCGAAGGTACAGACGATGGTGTCGTGGTAGGCTCCGATTGATGTATAGTCGCCACCTCCGGCGGGCCGGGTGACGAAATTCGTGAATCCGGTCCCGCGGCGACCGATGATGCGGAGGTTGCCGGCCTGATCGTAGAACGAAATCCAGATGAAGGTGCTGTCGTAGCCTTCGTTGGTGCAGGCGTCGAGCCCGTTGGCGCCGTTCGTGACCCCGGTCGCGTAGGACGTGTCCCAGCTCACGGCGCCAGTGTCGGCCCAACAGTACTTGACTGCTCCTTGAGTCAACATGGCAGTGTAGTAGAGTCGGTTGTCTTGGTAGTCCTGGTTGCTGGAGAGCGCGACTTCCTTTATCGAGTCCGACGAAACCGTGAAAACCGTGACGTATGCTGAACCGTTATTGAAGTTCTCCTGCACGCCGTCACTGGTCCGGAACCGATACAGAAACGCCTGGTCTTGGGCCGCGCCGCGACCGAAGGCGACGTGGAAGTAGTTGCCCAGCACCGCTGCGCTGAACGACTTCATCCCATAGAAGGCGTTCCAGCTAAAGGTCTCAGACCACGTCAGACCGCCGTCGGTTGAGAAGTTGACTGTCCATTTGTACGTTGCGCCGTCGCCTTTCAGCAGCAGTGCCGCGAACAGATTACCGCTGGCCCGGTGGATGTCAAACGCCAGAGCACTGATTGAATCGCGGTTGCCGATGCGGACATCGTCGCCCCACAGGTCCGTCTCTGTGGTTGGCACCGGCACGCGCCAGCGATTGCCGACGGCGATCTGCCGGACGTCAACGTGTCGTCCGACCTCTGCGAAACCGGCCAGGGCTTCGTCGTACCGGCCTGTGTTCCAGAGGTTCTCGACATCGCGCGCGGCGGCGCGCGCCTCAGGACTGGCGTCACTCGGCAACTCGAGACTGATTTCCGAGTTCTGCCGCTCCGAAAGCGTCATCCGCTCCAGAGCAGTCCACACCGGAGCCCACGGCACCTCGGGTCCCGACTGGTCCCGGTCACTCGGTCTTGCGATGTTTGGGTTTGCGGAGATTGCGCCTGGAACAACTGGGTATTCCACGGCGATTGCGGCTGCCGCAAGTACAAGCACCGCGGCAAGGACTGTCTTACACATTCGGCCTCCTTGATTAGGTCTTATGGTATTGTTATACAGTGAGAACTCCGAAATGTCAACAGTATTTATCAAATCCCCGTTCTCCATCTCAGAACACCCGAAGTGGCACGGGCGCGGAAAATCCCCTGCCCCCAGTTTGACTGTCGCTGTCGTGTTGGTCGAGTTGGACCAGTCTCTTCATTGAGCGAAAGTCGCCGGTGGCCGTGCGGCAGTAGTTGACGCCGCGCGACGCGGTCATGCCGAGGCCATCGCGTCCGGCCCGGACCGACCGCTGGACCCCGGCCAGCCGGTCGCCGCGAGTTGCCGCACCAAGGTGCCCGCCGCCGAGCATATTGACACGGCGCGAGCTGCAGCGATACTGACACCGTGAGCCCGACCCCACGTCTCGTCATCCCACTGCATCGAGTCCGCGATGATGATGCCGCAAAGGTCGGCATGAAGACTCTGAACCTTGCCGCGATGATGCGGGCCGGTGTACCGGTACCGGAGGGCTTCTGCGTCACGGCCGAGGCCTATCGCGCGCACGTCTCCACGTTGCGGCTCGGCAAGCCGGAACGCGAGCACATCACCGCAGCCCGGGAGCTCATCTCTTCTGCCGAACTGGCTACAGAGACGGCAGCCGAAATCCGCGCTGCCTTTAAGCGACTTCGAACTCCGCTCATCGCGGTTCGCTCTTCCGGGACTGCCGAGGACCTTCCCGGCCACTCGTTCGCAGGGCTCTACGACACCTATCTGCGGGGAACCGATGCCACCGGTTGCGTCGAGCTGGTCAAACGGTGTTGGGCTTCGCTCTGGACCGAACGGGCATTCGACTACCGCGAGAAGAACCGCTTCGACCACGACAAGGCAGCCATGGCCGTCATCGTGCAGCAGCTCGTTGCGGCCGATGCGGCGGGCGTAGTCTTCACCGCCGACCCGGTCTCGGGCAGCCGCGACCGCATCATCGTTGAAGCCTGCTGGGGACTTGGCGAGGCACTCGTCTCAGGCAAAGTCACACCCGACCGCTTCGTGATTGACCGCAGCAACCTGCATATCGCGGAGCGTTCCATCTCCACCAAGTCCGTCGAGACCGCCTTCTCCCCGACCGGCTCTCCCGTCGAGCGGCCGGTGCCGAACACCCGCGCCGACAAGCCCTGCATCTCCGACAAGGTCGCGCACAAACTGGCCCGCCTTGCACTCAAGGTCGAGAAGGTCTTTGGCGCTCCCCAAGACATCGAGTGGGCGATGGCCGGGCCAAATCTGTTCATGCTCCAGTCGCGGCCGATTACCACACTCGGTCAGCCGAAATCATGGGCGGACCGACAAGTCTGGTCGACGACCAACGCGGCCGAGGTGTTGCCCGGCGTGCTCACACCGATGGTCTGGTCGACGGTAGGCGACTACGTGGGCAAGCTGCTTGGCGGCATCATCGAACGTATCGGCATCTCGACTGGCGAGAACCCGCTCTTCGACAACGTCGCCGGCCGCATCTACATGAACCTGAACACGTTCACAGGAATGGTGCGCAGGATGCCGTTCGCCGGCCGCATGAGCCAGGCCCAGATGTTCGGGGGCCAGAACCTCAAACCCGAGGACCGCGCCAAACTCGAGCTCGGGGCCGGCGACCTGCCGGATATCAAGGTCAGCCCGCTCAAGACGCTGTTCAAGCTGCCCGGATTTCTCCTCTGGATACTCCAGCATGGGCCGGGGCGCGGGCGCAAATGGATTACCGCGGCCCGAACCACATATGAGAAGAAGGAACGGCCTGACCTGACTCGTTTCTCAGAAGCGGAACTGACCGCGAAGGCCACGGCGACGATGGAACAGATGGGCGTCGGCGGCGATGGCCTGGGCTATGCCCTTGCCGGGATGATGTTCACGTCGGTGCTCTACGACCTGTGCCGCAAGTGGCTCAAGGACGCGACCGGGACAAATGCGAGCCGCCTGCTTGCCGGCACCGGCGAACTACAGAGCGCGGAGGCGGGAATCGCGCTCTGGCGACTCGCACGCGACGCATCCGCATCACCGGACGTTCGGGGCGTGCTGCTGTCGCCTGCCGCGTGGGCAGAACTCCGCCCGCAGTTGGAAGACTCAACGGCGGGCCGCGATTCCCTGACTCGCTGGGACCGGTTCATGCACCTTCACGGCCACCACGCCCGCGGCGAGATGGACATGTACAATCCGCGCTGGCGCGAGCAGCCGGACTACGTGATCGAGGTCGTCCGTAACTTCATCAAGGCTGAAGGCAAGACCGACCCCGAGACCGACCAACGTCGCCACGCCGATGAGCGCGAACACCTGCGGTCCGAACTGCTCAGCCGCCTACGCAACCCGGTCAAGCGTTGGGTATTCGGCTATGTGGTACGGCAGGCCCAGCTATCTGCCGCAATCCGCGAGAACGTGAAAGACGCGGGCATCCGCGTCATCGCGGACACGCGGACAGTGCTGTTGGAACTGGGACAGAAGCTGGCCGCGCGCGGCGTACTCGCCGAGGCCGATGACATCTTCTTCCTGCGGTTCCCCGAGGTCGAGCCGGTTGTCAGCGGCAACGCCGGGTTCAACGTCCGCGGCCGGGTTGCCGAACGCAGGGCGGAATACGAAAGGAACCTGGTTCTCGCCCCACCGGCGATCACCGTCGGCCGCTACGACCCGGAGAAGCACAAACCAGACGTGATTGACTCAACGTCCGAGGAACTGACCGGGCTGGCGGTCAGCCCCGGCATCGTGACCGGCCCGGCGCGCGTGATACTACTCGCCGGGACCGAGCAGGTCCTGCCCGGCGAGATTCTTGTCGCGCCTTTCACCGACCCGGGCTGGACGCCTTACTTCATACCCGCGGCCGGAATCGTAATGGACCAGGGCGGGCTGCTCAGCCACGGCAGCATCGTGGCGCGCGAATACGGAATCCCGGCGGTCGTGAACGTCGGCCCGGCCACCAAGCTAATCAAGACCGGGCAGATGATTCAGGTGGACGGGGACGCGGGGAAAGTCAGGATTCTTCAGGAAATACCCAAACCCCAATGACCAATTCCCAACGAATATCCAAACGCGGAGAAGCTCGAAGCCCCAGCTTCTTGACCTCCAGGACAGGTAGAGCTATACTGCCGTCGAGGTAGAATGTGAGCGCGAGCATCCAGAATATCCTCCGCGAGCTGCGCCGGCGGCTCGAAGCCCTCTACGGCGACCGGCTGGTGAAGGTTATTCTGTTCGGCTCGCAGGCGCGCGGCGACGCCTCGCCTGACTCGGACATTGATGTGGCTATCGTGCTCAATGGTGACGTGGACCCAAACGTCGAGATTGACCGTGTCGTGCCAATAACCGCTCAACTCTCCCTTGAGAATGACGTCCTGATTTCCTGTGTCTACGTCTCGGCCGCCCGCTACGCTTCCGACGGCGGCCATCTCTTTCTCAACCTCCGAAGCGAAGGAATCGCCGTATGACCGACATGGAGCGTCAGGCGCCTGGCGTGTACGTTCAGCACCGATGCCCCGAGAAGCAGACCCCAATGACCAATGCCCAACGAATGACGAAACGCGGGAAAGGCCGAATTGGCAGAGACATCACCTACGTCCACTGGCAGGAAGACGGAGCATGGCTCGGGTACCTGGCCGAGTATCCCGACTACATGACCCAGGGCGCATCGCTGTCAGAATTACGCGAGAATCTCAGGGACATCTACAACTCGCTCCGACACATTCTGAAGAAACTGAAGGACTAACGCGTCACGCCGACGCAAGGGTCGGTCCTATCCGCGCAGTGCCTCGTATACCTTGCCCGCCAGCGCCGGCCCGAAGCCCTTGACCTTCGCGATCTCCTCGACGCTCGCCAGTCGGACTCTGTCCAGTGACCCGAAGTGCTGAATGAGCACCTTCTTCCGCATCGGGCCAAGTCCGGAGATCTCGTCCAACTCTGACTCGACCATCTTCTTGCCGCGCAGCTTGCGGTGAAAGGTGATGGCGAACCGGTGTGACTCGTCGCGGATCCGCTTGAGCAGCTTTAGCGCGGGTGAGGTCACGGGAATCGTGATTTCCCGTCCGTCGTCGTAGTAGAGCGTGTCGGTGCGCTTGGCCAGCCCGAGTATCGGGATGTCGGCGTCGAACTGGCTGTAGGCTTTGACCGCGGACGAAAGCTGGCCCCTGCCACCGTCAACCAGCACGAGGTCGGGCAGCGGCCGGTTCTTCTCCAGCAGTCCGCGCACCCGCCGCGACAGCACTTCTTCCATCATCGCGAAGTCATCCGGCCCATGGACAGTGCGTATCCTGAACAGCCGGTACTGCTGCTTGGTCGGCCGGTCGTCCCGGAACACGACAATCGAGCCTACCGCGTTTGTGCCCTGCGTGTTCGATATGTCCACGCCCTCGATCATCCGCGGCACGGTCGCCAGCCCAAGTATCTCCGCCAGTTCACGATTGCCGGCCGGCACCCGCTCCTCGGGCCGGAGTTCGACGAGCGCCTTCTCGGCGTTGGCCCGCGCCAGTTCGGTCAGCCGCACCTTCTCCCCACGCTCCGGCACAACAATTCTGACCTTCCGCCCCCGCTTCTCGGCAAACAGCGCCTCCAGCACTTCCGCATCCTCAATCGCACCCGGCAGGATTATCTCGTCGGGAATGTCGTGCGTGTGGGTGTGAATTGAGCGGATAACGGTCGAGAGTATCTCCGAATCCGGCGCGTCCTCGCCGATGGTCAGCGGGTACTCCTCGCGCGACACGATCTTGCCCTCGCGCACCCGGAACAGCGCGGCAACCGCGGCCCGCGCGCCTCTGGCCAGCCCGATGATGTCGCGGCTGGTCTTGTCCTGTATCACCGCCTGCTGGTCCTTCCTGATTTCGCGCAGTGCCATCAACTGGTCGCGCAGGCCGGCCGCGACTTCAAAGTCCTGGGCTTGCGATGCGGCCCACATCCGCTGCTCGACCTGCTCAGTCAGCTCATCGGACCGTCCGGAGAGGAAGCGAATCACGTCCTTCACCTGCTGCCCATACTGCTGCTGCGTCACCTTGTCCGCGCACGGACCCGAGCAGCGGCTCAACTCGAAGTTGAGGCACGGCCGCGCCGGCCGGTCTTCCGGCAGCCGGTATTTGCACGTCCTCATACGGAATATCCGCTTCACGCCTCTCAGCGCCTTTCTTAACTCCTTGGCCGATGTGTAAGGACCGAAGAAGACGCTGCCGTCGTCCTTCAGGTTTCGGGTAACAAAGATTCGAGGGAACAGTTCGGACGCGGTAATCTTGAGATACGGAAACTTCTTGTCGTCCCGCAGCCGCACGTTGTAGCGCGGCTTCTTGAACTTGATGAAGTTCTCTTCAAGGACGAGCGCCTCGACCTCGGAACGGGTAATGACCGTCTCAAGGTCGGTGACCTTGCTCACGAGCGAGCGCAGCCTCGGGCTTTCCTGCGGCTGCGTGTACGACTTCAGCCGCTCACGCAGGCTCCGTGCCTTGCCGACATAGAGCACCTTGCCCTTCGCGTCCTTGAGCAGGTAGACGCCGGGTTCGAGCGGTGACTGGGCGACCTTGTCCGCGAACCGCATAGCCGAATTACTAATACCCAATATCTAATTACTAACGAATGACCAAACGCGGAAAGGCGGGCCGCCATTCGTGCTTCGGGGCTGAATCTTCATTCGAGCTTCGTCATTCGTGCTTCGTTAGGAATTAGGAATTGGCAATTAGGAATTGCGCCGTCATCCTTTGACGACGCCAAGCGGTCTCATCCTCGCCACCTTGCGCGCAATGCCGGCGCGGGCGCACACGTCCACGACCTTGTCAACGTCCTTGTACGAATCCGGCACCTCTTCGCGCAGCACTTCCTTGCTTGCGGCCATGACGACGATACCCTTGGCCCGCAACTCCTGCGCCACGTTCCGGTGCTCGGTTTCCCTGAGCGCGCGCGTGCGGGACCAGACCCTGCCCGCGCCGTGACAGGCCGAGCCGAACGTATCGCGCTCCGCGGTCGCGGTTCCGAGCATCAAGTACGAACTCGTGCCCATGTCCCCGGGGATCAGCACCGGCTGGCCGAGGTGCCGGTATCGCGCCGGGGTCGCCTGGTCGCCCGGGCCGAACGAACGGGTCGCACCCTTCCGGTGCACGCACAGCCTCACGCGCTCGTTGCCGACCACGTGCTGCTCGAACTTGGCGATATTGTGCGCCACGTCATAGACCTGGCTCATGCCCACCTGCTCCACCGTCATCCCGAGCACCTGCGCGAAAGCCTCACGCACCAAGTGTGCAATTGCCTGCCGGTTCGCCCACGCGTAGTTGGCCGCGCAGACCATCGCGCCGAAGTACTTCCGGCCCTCGGGCGACTCAATCGGCGCGCAGGCAAGCTGCCGGTCCACCAGCTCGATACCGTACTTCTGAGATACCGCGCCCAGCGTCTTCACATTGTCGTCGCATATCTGGTAGCCCAGCCCGCGCGAACCGGTGTGAATCATCACGGTAATCTGCCCCAGCGCAATGCCCATGTCCCGCGCCGCATTCGCGTCGAACACCTCGGCCACTTCCTGGATTTCAAGGAAGTGGTTGCCCGCCCCGAGCGTGCCCAGTTGCGGCATCCCGCGCTCGAACGCGCGCGACGAAACCCCGGACAAGTCTGCCCCGGCCATCTGGCCGTGCTCCTCGGTGTACTCAAGGTCATCGTCCGTACCGTACCCGTGCTCCACTGCCCAGTGCGCGCCGTGAGTCAGCACTTGCGCGACCTCGGTCTGAGAGATGCGAATCTTCCCCTTCGAGCCCACGCCGGAGGGCACATTGTTGAACATCGCCTTCACCAGCTTCTCGATCAAAGCCAACTTCAGGTCCGCTTTCGTCAGCTTGGTCCGCAGCAGCCGTACGCCGCAGTTGATGTCGTAGCCCACCCCGCCGGGCGACACAACGCCTTCGGCGGTCTCGAACGCGGCGACGCCGCCGATGGGAAAACCGTAACCCCAGTGAATGTCCGGCATCGCCATTGACTGGCCGACGATTCCGGGCAGGGTGGCCACGTTCGCCACCTGCTCCGGCGCCTGGTCCTGCTTGATGTCCGCAAGCAGGCTCGCGTCCGAATAGATGATGCCGTCCACGCGCATCTTCGGATTGTAACTCTTCGGGATTCGCAGCCGGGTATCATCAATCTTCTCCAGCGGGCCTTTCCAGTTAGCCATGAATCAGTATAGGCCGGGAGAACGCGGATTCAACCACCGGCCCCAAGAACCGAGATAGGAACTTACCACTGAGGCACAACGCGGCCTCGGAGGCCGCAACCAAACCCGATGGAACCACAGATGAACGCAGATGGACACAGATTGAGTTCCGAATCGAACCCGATTCTTGCGTCAATGCGGACGGCATTTGACGGTGTTTGCCAAGAACTTGGCGGCCCCAGGACAGAGACGGCGGAGAGAAACAGCGTCGCGAAGACGACGATCCTGCACGCTTGTAGTGCAGAGACACGGAGAGGGTCCGGACAAGGAATGTCCTTATATGCTTGGCGTTCTTGGCGTCTTGGCGGTTCAATGTCGGATCCGGGCCGGCAGCCCTCCTTGACAGCGGGCTGACCAGTCCTATACTGACTTACCCGTTCTGAGGGTTCACCCGAACTGACAATTGTGTCCTCCGGCTGGCGCGGCAAGAACGCGTGCGGTCTGCATTGCAGCAGGGAAGTCGGACGCGCGGGCTCCGGCGCCGTGCACCGAACTCCTTAGGCGACGACCGGCCCGGACAGAGGAAATGACACTTCGTGACAGCGGAAAGGTTGAGACCACATGGGGGCGGCTTCGCCGCCCCCGCGCGTTAGACGGCCGGGTGCGGCCTCTTACCTCACCGCGAACTCGGCCGTGACGGTCACGGTCACATCCTTCTGGCGGGTCGAGGTATTGTAGATGCCGTAGTCGGACACGTCGGTCGAGTATGGCTCGGTAATCTGGAAGATGCCGGCCCGGGCCGAGCGCATCGAGCCGATGCCGGAGCCGGAGTTCTTCGCAATCTCAACGGCCCGCTGCTTCGCGTCGCGGGTCGCCTCGGCCAGCAGTTCCTTCTTGATATCGGGCAGTTTCGAGAAATAGTACTCAAGCAAAGAGGACTGCAGCGCGACGCCCTTCTCGTACATCTCGTCCGGGTTGAGCGCCAGCTTCTCAATCGTCGCGAGGTCCGACGATATGACGTAGACGCTCTGCGTGAAGCTGTACCCGGTCTGGTTGCCGTTGTTGTCGTAGACCGGGTTCCGGTTAATGGGCTGCACCGATATCTCCTTCTCGCTCACGCCGGCAGCCTTCAACTCCGCCATCAGGCCATCAAACGCTCTGCGGGTGTCGGAATAGCCCACGCTTGCGTCGCCGAGCCCGGTCGAACGGCCGACCGAAATCCGCCACTTGACGATATCGGACTCGTACGGTCTCGTTGCCGCACCGACTACCCGAATGGTGTTATCCTGCATCCGGCTGCGGTAGAAGAAGTTCCCGAACACCGCGGCCCCAATGACGAAGCTGACGCCAAGGATTATCGCTGTGAACTTACGCATGGGATAATATACCCGGCGTCGCGAAAGAGTAAAGGGCACGACCGCTCGTCGGCCCGGCAGGGATTCGGCCGTGGCCGCCGTTTCTCCGCTTCGCTGCCTCTAGCTTGACAGAGTTCCGAAAACGGTTAGCGTCACCGATAATCCACATCCTTCATCCCTCATCCTTGTCCCTCGCAACTCGTAACCCGCAACTCGTAACTCGCTCGGTGCCCCGAGACCGAATCGACCACGAACGAAGCAGCACCGGGCGCTGGACAGGCGGGGCTTCGCATTGTGTCACCGTTTCCTGGACTCTAATAGGTGACTGTCCCTCATTTCCCTCCACCGGTATTATCCCCGCGAGTATTCCTGGAAGTATTCCCCGTGCGCGAGATTGACACGTCGGGGTGAACTCCCTACACTCAATCTTGTGAAACGAGTCAGGCAATCAGAGGATAACGTAGCGTGTGCCGTGGACGGTTCGGTGTTTGACCTGAGCCCGGCAGAGAAACTGCAATTGGTCGAAGACCTGTGGGACGACCTGGCGGCCGCGCCGGATGCGGTGCCGGTTCACGACTGGCAGAAGGCGGAACTGGTCCGCCGCAAGGCGAATCTGGCCCAAAACCCGGGCACTGGCCTGGCCTGGGAAGAAGTCAAACGCCGAGTCCGTAGCCGACGTGGCCGTTAGGGTCATCGCGGCCCCTGAGGCCGAGCAGGACGTTGCCGACGCCTACGCATGGTACGAAGGCCAGCGCGTTGGACTCGGAGAGGAGTTCCTGGGTTGCCTCGATGCCTGCATCGATGCAGTCCGTCGTTCTCCCAAGATGCACCCGACCATCTTCAGGAACTTCCGCCGCGCCCTGCTCCGACGCTTCCCGTACGCAATGTTCTACGAGTACGAGTCAGACGTTGCGACCGTTTTCGGCGTCTTCCACACATCGCGACACCCAATGAGATGGATGAAACGGGTGACGGGAGAATAGACTGAACACCGAGGCGTAGAACAGTTCACTCACGCGCGGGCCTCACCGGAGGCTAATCTGGAATCCGGGCTCCACAATCGAGATTGAGGACGCCCACCGGGCCGGCGACGGCTCTCGGCTTGCGCCGATGGCAGGAGAGAGGCCCGTGCGCGTCAGGAATTGATTGATTGTCCCCGGAATTACCCGAGGTCTTCGGCCCACCCCTGAGTCACATCGGCCGACGCGGCCCCGGGCGCGGTGCTGCTGGCCGCTAGCCATCAACAGTAAGCCCTCTTGCGGGCCGCGCGTCCGCTTGACTTGCCATGTCTGACGCCTATCCTCTTGCCGCATGGGCACGCCCGCGCCTGACAGTGTCAAACGCCTGGTCGACCGCTTCGACCAAGACCGCAGGGTCTTACTCTCCGGCGACTACAAAGGAGAACAACTCCGGGCCGAGTCCCCGACGTCACAATGCTAGGAGGATGAAATGAGGTTCCATCTATCCGTAGTTGCCGCACTCCTTGCCCTACCGAGTCTTCTGTTTGGCCAGTGGCAGGAGAAGAGAATCTACATTCCTGACTCACTCTGCGGCATTACAGACCCCAAGTGTCTCGTCTACGACTCGCAAGACGACCGAGTCTTCTGCTCCGGCAACAATGGCTGGGTGTTGGTGGTCGACGCCCTGACCAATCATAAGCTGGCTCGTGTTGCGGTGCCGGGCACGGCTATCGTGCGAAGCCTCTGGCTGTCTCGCTGGAACCGCATCTATTTCGCCGCCGACGCTGCACTGGTCGTAATGGATGGATCAACCTATGCGGTAGTCGACACTGTCAACACACCAACAACGTGCTTCTCGTACAGCGAGTTGTATGACAAGCTCTTCTTTGCTGGAGGCAGTGCCGTGAAGGTACTCCGGTGCTCAACCGGCACGGTAATCGCAACCATTAACATAGGCTCTACCGTTGGCGAACTGGTTACCGGCGCAGACGGGAGGCGGGTGTACGCGGCCTGCTCGGACATCGACAGCGTCGTTTGCATCAACGCCATGACACATCAGATCATCAGGTCTCTGCGCGCTCCCGACAATCCGAAGGCCATGGCCTACAGCTCGGTTTCGAACAAAATATACTGCGCGTCCCCAAACGCCGATAGCGTGCTCGTCGTTGACTGCGCGGGCGATACCGCCGTTCGCCGTCTCTTCGTAGGGGACTACCCTATAGGCTTGGTCTATGCGAGCACAGCCAACAAGCTGTATTGTGTCAACAGCTCATCCAATGATATCGCGGTCATCGACTGTGATTCGGACACCGTAGCGAAGCGTATAACCCTCCCCAGTTCGCCTCTCTATGGCTCTTGTTGGGATTCGGTGCGGAACCGACTGTATGTGGCCTGTACGGACGGCGAGATCATCTATGTCATCGACTGCGCCGCGGACTCACTTGCAGACAGCATCAGTACCAGCGGACTGCCGGGCGTGGGGAAGTGCATGGATACAGAGAATAGCACACTGTACTGGGGCGGTAGGTATCCCAATGACCTGCTGGTCATCGACCCCGCCGCCGGAGTTCAGGTGGACACCACGCCATTGGGCCGCGGTCCCGCTGCCGCCACATGGAGCCGGCTGTCCGACAAGACGTTCGTCGCATGTGAACGGGAGCTAGCCGTAATAGACGGGTCATCGCGTTCGCTCGTCGGCATGATACCCCTCGGCAAGAGCCGGCCGGCCATCCTAGAACCCGACTCCATGCACACGGTGTACGTGCTCACCAGACGACCGACTAGCCAGCGACGGTGTGACGTAGTTGCCGTGGATACGCGTAGTGACACGCTGCTAGACTGGACTGCAGATGTCGACAGCTGCGACCCAGTCGCCGGCACGCTGCTCTGGAATCCAGTCGGGAACAAGCTCTATTGCACCAGCTTCTACACCAACCAGCTTCTTGTCATCGACTGCGCCTCCGGGCAAATAGCCGACCGTATTACAATCCCAGGCCCATGGAGACTCTCCCGCAACTCTGCTGATAACAAAGTGTACTGCTCCAGCAAGGTGGTCGACAGCCTCTACATTCTGGATTCAGATGCGGATACCGTAGAAGCCGCGCTGAGATTGGGGTATCCCGGCTACGGGCATCTCTTGGCCTATGACGTGGCGGAGAACAAGGAATACGCGTTAGCGCTTGGAATAGGTACGCTCGCAGCCATCGACGGCTCCGGAAACTACATTGTGGACTCGCTCAAGGTCAACGACTACGGTCCGTCGCTGTTCTGGAATTCAGCCGCGAACAAGCTGTATAGCGGCGACGCCTTGAGCAATCGGGTGACCGTGGTCGATTGCGCGAGGGATAGCATCGTTGCCCGCGACACAACGTACGGAGACCCCGTCCTGATATGTGCTGACAGTGCCAACAACAAGGTCTATGTTGGCATCCAGTACCCGAACCGCCTCGCCGTTATCAGTGGAGTCAACAATGGGATAACCGATACGTTTCCGTTGCTGGCCTCACCTTTGTCGGTCACCTGGGACGCCGTAGGCAGTTGCGTCTACGTTGCAGAGGGCTCAGCAGGTTGTATCGCCGTCTTCGCCGACGACCACGTCGCACTGCAGGCGAGCGAGCGGCCGCAGCCTCGCCCTCCAGTCCCCACCATCGTCCGCGGTAGCCTCCTCCTTCGTCCCTCGTCACCTACGCTTTGTCGCCTCTCCCTGCTCGACATTGCCGGCCGAGAGGTTCTAGCCCTCCGTCCCGGCCCCAACAGCACCATGGGTCTCGCGCCCGGTGTCTACTTCGTGCACGAGAGCATGAGTGGCAAGACGCAGAAGGTCGTAGTAGTTGAGTAGCAGTGGCAAATGGGGCACCACTGGACGCGCCGGTGTATGAGTTGTACGGACTGGCGGATAGCGAGACCAGAGTAGTCAAGGAGCTGCAGGATGAACAACCCAGATCCTAGTTCGTGCGAAGATGCACGCCTGCGGCGCCGGTTCGAGGGTGGGCTCGATGAGCTTACCGGCCAGTGCTGGTGGGGACGGCTGTACGTCCGCGAATTGCGGGCGTTGGGCAAGTGTCTGAGTCAGTACCCAACCCTGATGAAGACGGACCGTGCCCTGTTCAAACTTGCACATTATGCAATTGCCGGTCAGGTCATGATGATAGCTGCCAGACTAGTCGATACGCACAAGGATGCGGCAAGCGTGTACTGGCTCTTGAATTTCGTGGAGCAAAACACCACCATCTTCCCGTATCCACAGAATGCAGTTATGACCTGGGTGAAGGCCGACAGACAGCGGCTCAGCGAGCTCGAAGAGAAGATTGAGAAACTCACGGCTCTCCGCGACAAGCACTATGCGCATGTCGACAAAGATTACCTCATGCAATTGGACAAGCTGCACGCCGAGTACCCATTTCTTCCCGATGACGCGGAAGAGCTCTACATGGCCGTCGGCGGCATCCTGAACCGCTATTCAGGCCGTCTCCGTGATTCAGCAACATACATGGAGACAGTCCTCGGTGAAGGACACACCGCATGGCTGCTGGACTTCCTGAACAAGTCATTGGAGGCGGCCAACACGCACAATCGAGCCGAGCTTCAGCGGTTGCTCGACGAGCTGTATCACGTCACCGAGAAGGGACTTGAGATCCGCAGTCTCGATCGCCCTCAGCCGTAGATATGCCGCTGCCGACAAGGCCATCGACGCGCTGGTGTATGAGTTGTACGGGGCTGACGGAGAAGGGAATTCAGATGGTTGAGAAAGGTAACCAGACGTGAAACGCAAGTTCCTGGGTGACTCCTTTGATATAGTGAAGCGACTCTGGGCCGACCTGCTCGAACATACAGCCCCGTTGTACGCTGACCCGCTGTTCTACCAAGACGACGACTTGCAGCGGGAGTTCACGCGGCTGACGCGTATCCAGATGGCAGGTGGACAACCTTCGGGTGTTTTCTCAATCCTACTCGATCCCGACACGGGGATTAGCCTGACTGACAAACCGTCCCCACGACACGTTACGACAGACTACATCGCCGAGCGGCTCGGAGAATCCGGGGTCAGGTACGTTGTCACTTACGACCAGAGCTTCGGTCGCGGGGACCCGAAGGCCTTGGAAGCGGCTCGGCAGGAGAAAATGACCAGAATGAAGGAGCACGGCTACCCGAGTTTCTACTACGTGTCTCACGCGTCGTTCCTCTTTGCCGCCAAGTCTCAACAGGACCTGCGGGAACTAAGGACAATCATCGAGAAGGCCGGAGTCCCGGCGTGCAAACTTGAGGAACTTAGGACCGCGAGGGACGCTTCCCGTATCTCCTGATGATGTCAAGGCGCGGCATGACAAGATGGTCGGTCCGGTCGAGACGATGCTGAAGCTGCACAAGGACATGCCCAAGGCCAAGACGCCGCACGAGCAGGAAACCCTCCAGCGCCAGATCGCGGCGACGGACAAGGCGATAGACACGTTGGCCTGCAAACTCTTCGGATTGACCGGGGATGAGATCAAGATTGTCGAGGGAGGAGGTAGGCCATGACCGCATCGGTTGAGGCCCGGACGTCCGTACACCTTCCACCCGAGCAGCGCTACCGGCTGTATGTGGATGAGTCCGGCGACCATGTCTGTAAGCGCATGGAAGATGAACGGCACCGTTATCTGTGCCTGCTGGGTTGTTGGTTCCGAGGGGACGCTTACCATGACTTTCACTCCGGGCTGGAGACGTTCAAACAGAAGCACGTTCCGCACAGTCCGGACGAACCCGTGATTCTGCATCGGGAGGACATCATCAACCGGCGAGGGCCTTTCTGGCGTCTGCGAGACGACAATACGAGGCAGGCGTTCGACGACGACTTGGTCAATCTCGTCGAACAGGCGCAGTTCACCGTTGTTGCTGTTGTCATCGACAAGGCGACCCTTCAGTCCAAGTACCCTACTCCCGCGCATCCGTATCATCTGGCAATGGGGTTCATGCTCCAGCGCTACTGCGGCTACCTGAACCACGTGAGCCGGCACGGCGATGTGATGGCAGAGAGCCGGGGCGGTAGCGAGGACCGAAAGCTCAAGGAGTCATATGCGTTCACCTATGAGCGCGGCGCATGGATGAGAGAGGCGCGATTCTTTCAGCAGGCTCTGACAAGCCGTGAACTCAAGGTAAAGTTGAAGTCCGCCAACATCGCCGGACTGCAACTCGCTGATATTCTCGCTCATCCGGTTAGACATGGTACGCTCTGGCGGAGCAGGCTGGTCGTGGACGAACCGAGTCCATTCGCCGCTCGGCTCCTCACTGTAATCGAGCGCAAGTACAACCGGCACCTCTACGACGGCCGCGTGGACGGCTATGGCATTGTACTGTTTCCAAGATGAGAGTGCCCCCCCGTGGGGGCACTCTCACGCTTGCCCTTCGCGGGCAATCCAACTCCAGGTAACTGGATTGGCACAGTATATGTTATCGCCGCAACGTGTCAAGCAGAATCACGTGTCATGCCGGACGGCACGAGTTCGGGGCCCACAAACGGAAACTTGGAACACTCCCGATGCGTCTGAGCGATGGCAAGACGCTGCATGACAAGATGGTCGGCCTGGTCGAGACGATGCGTATGACAGCCGCCGGCTTGCGGCTCGTTCTCGCCTTTCCAGATATGTAGTATAGTACATATTCCACGACCGGCCGGAAAGCATCCTAACTTCACTATTCTCAATTCACTATCCACGATTCACGCCTTCTGCCCTCCCCTACCCCCAGGGCTGCAATCGAAGAGGATTCTGAACGAGGTTGAGGTTAAGGTTGAGGTTGAGGTTTGGAACGGACGCTGACGCGAGGTTTGGATTGGGCAATGCGCGGAGCTCTTCCGCGAGCTTTGGCGTGAGTCATTGCGCGAGCTTGTCGCGAAGCGATGGCCGAAGCGTTCGCCGACGCCTTGCACGACGCTTTCACGGACGCCCTCGAAGACGCTCTCGAAGATGCTTTCCGATGAGCTTTCCAGAGAACTTTCCGACGAGCTTTGTGGAAAGCTGTTGCGGGTTGCGAGTCACGAGTTACGAGAGGCGGGTAGCGCTTGGCGGACGGCGCGTCCCTTGACTCTTTGTGTCTTGGTGTCTTGGTGGTAAGAGTCCGGTTCGGTCTTGGCGTTCTTGGCGGCCTTGGCGGTTATCTCACTTCCGACTGCCGATTGTCGTGTGTCGATTGAGGACGAGACCCCTTCTCAGAGTCGGGGTGACATTGGTCGCATCGACGCTATCTGCGGAATCTACGGATTGCTCTCCGTAATTCCATGACGGCGGGTTGAGGGGCCGGGGCTAGACGCCGGGGGTGCGGGGCTGTTTGTCGAACAGGTCGAGGAAGCGGTCTTCGTAGAGGTTGAAAAGTCCCCAGTGGTCGAGTTCCTGCTTCAGGATAATCGCCTTGGTGCGGTCGCGCTGGGCCTCGTCAAAGAGCTTCTCGACTCGCTCCATCAGGTCGTGCGGCTCGGGCCGGTCCTCGGACTCGTGCCCTTCGCCTTCCGGGCCCTCCGAGCGCGAGCCAAGGTTCTCCTTCAACTGCTGGATTGCCTCGGTGACCTTGGCTTCGAACTCCCTGAACATCCGGTCGGCATCGCGAACCGACTCGTCAATCTCTGACATGTCGACGGTGGTGTTGAGGATGCGCTGGAATACCTGAATCAGGGCGCGCGACGCCTTTGGGTTCGGAGCCTCGATTGCGTACTGGGGCATGGTCGCGAGCAGGCAGGCGGCCGGCAACCCGCGCTGGGCGGCCAACCCGAGCAGCAGCCCGTTCAGACCGGAGATACGGCCCTCTTTCAGCGGCTCGACTCCAAGGGCGAGGAATCTTGCCTTGAGGTGTTCGTCGGTGGCCACCCCATATACCTCGGGGCGCTGGCGGAAGCTGACCGGCATCGCGTAGGCCGCGCCGGTGAACACAGTTTCGGTGCCATGCCCATGGACAAAGTCAAGCAACTCGGCCGCCAGCCTGAACCCGGGCTCGCCGCTCAACTGCTCGTCGCCCTGGAAGATAAACAGCGGCGGTTCGTTCGCGTAGTAGATGTCCTGCTTCGGAGGCTCCGGCATTCGGCCAAGTCCGTTCTCTACGGTGAGGGCATCGGGTTGGTGATAGGAGCTGACGTCAATCCGGGCCACCAACTGCGCTCCCAGCTTCTGCCGCAGGTAATCACACGCACCCAGCCCGACCTGCCCCATACCCGGCCATCCGGCGATCAGCACCGGCGCGCGGACGGCATCGTCTCCGATCAAACTTGCAGGCATAACGATTCATTAGACGCACTTTCGGCCGTTTCAGTTCCGGGTCGTGTCCGGGGCATCACGTCAGATGCGCGGAGCCGACCCGCGCCGGAGCAGCGGGCCGAGGAAATCCCTCGCCGCCTGTTTCACTTCGGTGATGCGGAAAAGCAGTGCAAGACCGTAGTAGGCCAGCACCCCGATTCCGCCGGCGATGAACACCTGCGCCGCCTGGTGCAGGATCCGGCGCATCGGCAGGAAGTGCTCGATGCCGCGGGCACAGCCGAATGCAATCACCCCGGCCAGGAGGCCGGCGGCAAGAGTGCGCAGGGTGATGCCGGCGAGGTAGCGACCCTCAAGTCCACCGGTACGCCGGCGCAGGATGAGGAAGAGAATCGCGAAGTTGGCAAGCTGGGTGACCGACGCGGCCAGCGGGAAGGAGCGGAAACCGATGATGCGCATCAGTACGAGGTTGATGACGATATTGCTGCCGACCACGCCGATGGCGACAAAGGCAGGTGTACGGGTGTCGCCGGAAGAGTAGAAACCCGCGGCGATGTTACGCGTGGCGGCTGCGGCCCAGATGCCGGTACAGTAGAGCGCCAGCGCCTGGGCAGTGAGCAGGGTGTCGTGCGCGGTGAACCGGCCGTGCTGGTAGATGAGGCGCGTGACCGGGACGGCGAGAGCAATCAGCAGGATCGCGGCCGGCAGCGTGAGGACCGAGACAAGCCCCATCGAGTGACGGAAACGGCCCTTGAGCTGTGACACGTCGGCCCGCGCCATTTGGTGCGAGAATTCGGCAATCGCGACCGAACCGATGGCCGCGCCGAACAGGCCGGCGGGCAGATGCTGAATCCGGTACGCATAGTTGACCCACGTCACCGACCCCTGGGGCAGGAAGGTCAGAAGGAACGTATTGATCATGAAGTTAATCTGCCACGTCGCGAACCCGAGAATCATCGGCAGCCAGCGCCGGAACACCTGCCGCAGTTCCGGCGAACGGAGGTCAATAACCGGAGTCCAGCGGAACCCCTGCCTCCGCAGGCTCGGCACCTGAATCAGGTATTGAGCTACAGCGCCGATGGTCACGCCCCAGGCCATACCCAGTATCGGGTCAATCCCGCGCGTCTTCAGGAAACCGTACGCGGCCAGCGGGACGAGCGCCGAGAAGACATTGAACGCGGCCGGTGCCACTGCCGGGACGAAGAAGGAGCCGCCGGCGTTCAGGATGCCCATTGCCCACGCCGCGACCGCAACGAACAGAAGGAACGGGAACATGATGCGGGTCAGGGTCATGGTCAGGTGCAGCTTGGCCGGCTGGTCGGCGAACCCGAGCGCGATGACCTTCACAATCCACGGCGTGAAAACGATGCCCAGAACCGAGAGCGCTCCGGTGACGAGCACGATGGTGTTGAGCATGTTCGACGCGAAGGCCCACGTCCGGCGGCGGTCGTCGCCGTGCAGGCTCTTGACGAAAGTCGGGACAAAGGCGGCAGAGAGCGCGCTCTCGGCAAACAGGTCGCGGAGCACATTGGGGATGCGGAACGCCACGTTGAAGGCGTCGGTCGCAAACCCGGCGCCGAACAGGTACGCGAACACCGACTCGCGGGCTACGCCGAGAATCCGGGACACGAGCGTCCCGACGCTGAACACGCCGACGCGGCGGGTGAAGCGCGACTTGTCGTGGGCGTCGTTTCCCGGGGATTCGTTCATTGCTGAGTATGATATTCCCGAAGCGGGCCAAGTAAAGCGCAGCGGTCGGCTCAGGAACCGGAACAGGGTTTCACCACCAAGACACAAAGATGAGTCCGGACGGAAATGTTCTGCGCAGCCTTGGCGGCCTTGGCGTTCTTGGCGGTTTCATTTCGGTTCCCGAGCGGTTGGACGCGCCGCGCTTGTGGAGTTGATTTCAGGCAGTTTGTTGGTAGATTGAGCCGATGGCAAAGAAAGAGAAACCCGAGGTCCTGGCCGTGCAGGGCCGGCAGGTTAGACGAATTCCGGTGAAGACCCACGTGCTGCTTGAAACCGACCCTCTGGTCGAAACCATGAAGCGCTACGCGCTGGCAGTGGCGCGGCCCGGCGACATCATCACGATTGCCGAAAGCCCGGTGGCGGTGATGCAGGGCCGGGCGATTCCGATTTCGAGAATCCGGCCCGGGCTCTGGGCAAGTGTGCTTTGGCGGTTCGTGAAGAAAGTGCCGTACGGCATCGGGCTGCGCAGCCCGTGGTCCATGCAGTGCGCAATAGAAGAAGTGGGCGCGCCGCGGATTATCCGGGCGGCGATTGCGGGCGCATGGGGTAAGTTGCGCGGGAGAAGCGGCGACTTCTACCGGGTTGCGGGCAGGCAGGCGGCGATGATTGACGCGGCCCACACGTCAGGCGTGAAGGAATTCTACGAGTGCGTCATCAAGGGGCCGAAGGACCCGGACGGAACCGCGCAGATGCTCTCGAACGAACTCGGTATCCCGGTGGCGATAGTTGACGCCAACGACATCTTCGGCTGCGCGGTTGTCGGTATTCCTGAGGGCCTCGACGTGAAGCTGGTCCAGGAAGCGATGCGCGACAACCCGGCCGGCCAGGGCGACGAACTGACACCCATCATCATCCTCCGGCCGGAGGACTAGCAGGCCTCAGGCCTCAGGCTATCGGGCAATCGGAAGTCGGTGGCCCGCTCCGCCACGGTCAACTGCGAACTGGGAACCGGAAACTCACACCTCAGGCACGCCTGATACGCACGAAATCGCGAGGTGTCCCGACTTCTCTCCCAAAATCGCCGCGTAGCACCCATTTCGGCTTGTGTCCCCGGCATTCCCCGGTATAATCCGACCACTATCAAACCTTGCATAAGTAGTGATCCGGCTCTGTCACCGCGAGGGCCAATGGCCCGGGGCGGTCTGCCTGCGGAATACCGCCGGGTCGCTCCGCTGGTCGCAGTGGCAGAACGCTGCACTGCCGGCGCGGACGTCAGCAAAGGTCCATTCACCTCAAACCAACGGAGGTCTCCGATGTCAAAGTTCGAGGTTTCGGTTAAGGGCATTACCCTGGTCCTCCCCGCGCTCTGCGTCGCGCTCTTCACTCTCCTCAGCCTTGCTCCCCTGCAGGCCGCAACGTGGTATCTCCAGGAAGTCGACCCCGACACTACCTGCGGAGAGAACTCGGTAATCATGGACGCGAATCACCTTCCTCACGTCTTCTACTACCGCGGTGCTCCCCCCGATGTCTACGTGGTCCACAGTTTCTGGAACGGGAGCGGCTGGACCAGAGAGGTCGTAGCCGAAGCCGAGGACTACACCAACGGCGGACCTTCGGCGGCTTTCGACCGGCAGGGACGAATCCACGTCGCCTATAACTGTGCGGAAGGCGAAGGCCTCGGGTATGCCCTGTTCGATAGCGTATGGCATTGCGAAACCGTGGATACGGTCGGCGATGCGTCGACGGCCGACCAGGTCTCCCTGGCGGTGGATTCCCTGGGCAATCCTCATATCGCCTACTTCCGGGGGATTACCGGCATTCCCCTGCGCTATGCCTCTAAACAGGACGGGAACTGGACCTTTGTGGACGGCCTTCCGGACAACATAGCATGGGATCCCTGCCTGGTCTTCGATTCCCTCGACCACGCCCATTTTATCTACATGGAAAATGGCGACTACAACGTGTATTACTCCATCTTCGACGGAACGAACTGGACCCACGACACCGTCCCCTCACCTGGTGCTAATAGCTATTCCTCGCTAGTCCTCGACCGCCGGGGAACTCCCAACATCTCCTTCTTCCAGGGCAGCAACGGGCCGCCGGGCGGGCAGTTCTCCGTGTGGTTCGCCCGGAAAGACGGCGGGGTATGGAACAACTACCTCGTGGACGCGGGCTCACAGACGGCCAAGAGGGGTTGGGGCAACCAAATCGCCGTGACCCCTGACGACACGGTGCACATCGCCTACTACTGCCACAACGAAATGCTCCTGAAACACGCTTGGGGCGACGGCGGTTCTTGGAACAACGAAGTGGTGGAGGCGATAGTCGCCTACACCTCTTTCCTGGGCTTCTGCGCGGATGGCCCGGACCTGTTCATCTCCTATACCAAGGGTCATTGGGAGACGCCCTACCTGGCAGCGTTGTGGCTTGCTTCCACGCGGGACTTCTCGGGGGTAGCGGAGCAAAAGAAGGTCGAAGGGTCGAAAGTTCAAGCCTACACGGCAACCCCCAATCCCTTCCGGTCCTTCGCTGCGGTTCCCGGTCACGAGAGCGAACGGTTTGCGCTCTACGACCTCTCCGGCAAGCGGGTGGGGACCTACCTCGGAAACCGAATTGGATCCGATGTCTCCCCGGGGATCTATTTCCTCAGGCCTGGCGGCAGCAACCCCAGACCCCTGCCGGTGGTGAAGGTCAAGTGAGAGACAGGTTCTACGAAGGAGAATCAGGGCAATCACCTGATCTGATGACAGCGTCAAGACCCAGCATAACAAGATGGTCGGTCGAAACGATGCTGAAGCTGCACAAGGACTTGCCCAAGGCCAAGACGCCGCACGAGCAGGAATCCCTCAACCGCACGATTGAAGCAACGGACAAGCAGATAGACGCACTAGTGTATGAGTTGTACGGTCTGACGGACGAAGAGATCAGAGTCGTGGAAGGTAAGCAGAAGTGACAACTCATGTAATGGGGATAGCTCTATTCCGGTATTCCCCAAGGAGGAGAAATGGCTAAGGCAACAATAGTCTTTTCCATCCTATTCGCAATCGCTTGCGGCCAGACCGAGCGCTGGGTATATCACTACCCGGGATCGGGTGACCGCACGGACAGGGCCGTTGGGATTGCCTGCAGCGCAGACAGCAGCATTTACGCGGCCGGTACCACCCACAACGGCCAGGGCGGCAACGACTTCACCGTAGTCGGCCTGACGCGGGGAGGCAGTCAGCGCTGGGTCTATCGCTACAACGGCACAGGAGACAGTACCGACGGGGCCGGTTCGACGGTCATTGGTCCGGATGGGAACATCTATGCAGCGGGATATAGTTACAGCAACAGCACCGGCTTTGATTTCATGGTGATCAGCCTGACCCCATCCGACAGCGAGCGCTGGGTCTATCACTACCGAGGCCAAGGACGCTCTATCGACGCCGCGAGGTCACTGGCCTGTGGCTCAGATGGCAACATCTATGCGGCAGGACACAGCACGGGCAGCGACACCCTCGGCGGTTTTACAGTGGTCAGCCTGACTGCAACCGGAGGCGAGCGCTGGGTCTATCGTTACCACTACGGCACGGGAGACAGCGCCGACATAGCCAATTCGATAATCGTCGGTGCGGATGGGAATATCTATGCGGCAGGATACAGCGTCGGCAGCGATACTGGGCTCGACCTCGTTGTGATCAGCCTGACTCCGGGAGGCGGTCGACGCTGGGTGTACCGCTACAACGGACCGGGGAACTGCTATGACCGTGCCAATGCGCTGGCCTATGGCGCGGACGGCAATATCTACGTCGCGGGCATGAGTCAGGACTCCAGCAATTCCGGGGACTTTGTCGTCCTTAGCCTGACTTCGAGCGGCGCTGAACGCTGGGTCTATCGCCGCACTGCTCAGCGGAACACTGTTGATGAGGCCTATTCGGTCGTGTTTGGCGGCGATGGAAACGTCTACGCCGCAGGCACGCGCTTTCGGGGTCCGCAAGGGTATCAGTATGACTTCACAGTAGTCAGCCTGACGCCTGCCGGCAGCGAACGCTGGACTTACCGAAACACCGGACCAGGAGACGGCGATGACGCTGCCTCTGCGCTAGTCTGGGGTGAGGACGGAAACATCTACGCGGCGGGATCAAGCTGTGGCTGGTTGCCGTTCGGCGACTTCGCCGTGATCAGCCTGACTTCAAGCGGAGGCGAACGCTGGGTTTACCGCTACGACGGCCCGGCAGGCTACTGGGATCAGGCCTATGCGTTGGTCTATGGCGCGGACGGCGATGTCTACGCAGCCGGGTATCGCTCTCCGGTCGAGACTGCCTCCGATTTCACCGTGATCAGCCTGGACCCGGTGCCGGGAATCGCCGAGGGAGTTGTCCGGACGAGAAACAACGCGTTCGGACTGGCTGTGGGCACGATCCAGCAACGGAGTCTTGTCTACACACTCAGGCTTCCGGAACCGGCGAGTGTCTCGCTATCGCTATATGACCTTCAGGGCGGGAAGCTCTCCTCCTGGCAGATCTCCGCGCCGGAAGGCGCCACGCAGCATACCAAGAGTCTTCCTGCCCTCACACCCGGGGTCTATTTCCTGAATGCCGAAGTTCCGCGAGATGGACTCAGACGAAGCCGAAAACTGATTGTCGCACGATAGGCACGACAAGATGGTCGAGTTCGCGCAGAGAACGATGAGTGATAAACGCGGAGCGATGAGTGCCGGGCACGACAGAATGGCCGGCCTGGTCGAGACGATGATGACAGCCGACGGCTTGCGGCTTACGGCTGACAGCTTACGGCCCGCATGCCAGTTTGACGGGCCTGACAAGGAGGGCTATACTGAACCGTGAGCGCGAAGCACAAACCTCTGCTCTACATCGAGACCTCGGTGTTTGGCTTCTGCTTCGACAAGGAACCGCGTAACGCCATCAGGCACGAGGCCGTGCTCACCCTGTTCGAGCAGGTCCGACTCGGGATACTGAACGCCGTCACGTCACCGGTAACGTTCCTGGAGCTGGACCGCACGGCCGAACCTCTCCGGTCTGAGCTGATGGCATTACTGGCAGACGTACACATACTGGAGGCCGATGAGGCAGAGGTGACCCGACTGACAGCGGTCTATCTGGACGAGCAGGTTATTCCGCGGCAGCATCTCAATGACGCCAGGCACGTTGCCTTTGCGACCATAGGCAAGGCCGACGTGCTTGTGTCGCTGAATCTACGCCACATCGCTAATGACTGGGTGGAACGAAGCATCGGCGCAGTGAACCTGCGCGAGGGTATCAGGTGCTGCGCGTGAAGACTCCTGAGGAGGTACTCAGATATGAAGATTGACGGGCTCGAGTGGATGGACTGGCTGCACAAGACCCGCCAGAAGATGGAAGACGAGCGCAAGCGTCGCGGCCAGAGCGAAGTGGAGTGGCTGAGGGAAGCCGGAGCGCGGGCCAGGGCAATCAAGCAGGAACTCGCTGGTTGCGAGACGCCTGTCGCCCGCGACCGCAAGCCTGACAACTAACCGCCAAGACCGGGGGAAACGATAGTCAAGGCCCGGCACGGCAAGCTGGTCGGTCTGGCCGAGACGATTCTGAAGCTGCACGGGGACGGCCCACAGCTTACGGCTGACAGCCTACGGCTCGGACGAGGAAGAGACTCGTAGTCGCGGTGACGCGATGAGCGATTCCTGACGCAACGCTGCCGATGGCAGCGAACTAACAGATAGCAGTGAGCAGCTAGTAGCGCCCTGTGGACGCGAGTTTTCGGTCAGTAGGCGAACCCACAGCGACGTACAACATGTAGAGGTAGGTCGGCACGGAACCACAATTCTCCCGTATGGGGTACGGACTGGAGACCGCCCCCCGGGTTGCTTTCAAGCGAGGTTTTGAACGAGGTTTGAAATGTGCTTTGAACCGAGCTTTTGACTAAGCTCTTCCGCGAGCTTTGAACCGAGCTTTGAAACAAGCTGTTTCGCGAGCTTTTCCGCGAGCTTTGAAATGTGCTCTGAAATGAGCTTTCGAATGAGCTCTTCGCCGAGCTTTGAGCTGTGCTTTGAAATGAGCTCTCGAATGAGCTCTTGAACAAGCTTTCGAGAAAGTTCTCTAAGGAGCTTTCCGGCGGGCTTTCGGGCGCGGTCTTCACCGCGAGTTAGAGAGTTAGTCAGTTAGCGGTTAGCAGTAGCGGAGGGCGGTCTTGGCGTTCACATCCAGTCGTTCGCCGCGGCGGACGGCGGAAAGCGGACCGAAATCTGCGTAATCTGCGAAATCTGTGGATAGTCCTTCCGGACTCCGGCGCTCTGATCTGCGTCGTCTGCGCAGTCTGCGGTTGCTCTCTTCGTTTCTTGGTGGTTCCTTTCCGGTTTCCGGGCGGGGCTCGGAGTTTGACAGGCTGAGGCCGTTCGGTATAGTCCTTCCATGCGCGTAAGCACCGGCCGGTACAAAGGCAGGGAGCTTGAGTATCCGCGCGCGGGCCTGCGGCCGACCAAGGCGATAACGCGGCAGGCGATGTTCAACATCGTCGGCCCCCGCGTACGCGGGGCAAAGGCCTGCGACCTGTACGCGGGCGGCGGGTCGCTGGGCATCGAGGCACTGTCGCGGGGCGCTGCGTCGGTCGTGTTCGTGGAACAGCAGGCAACCGTGTTTCGGTTCTTGCGGCACAACGTGAAGGGTCTGCCGAACGTGACGGTCACGCGCGGAGACGTGCTGCGCGTGCTGAAGAAGCTGGCCGGGGCCGGCCTTGACCTGGTGTTTGCCGACCCGCCGTATCTGCACGAGCTGGTCCAGGCGACGATTGACCGGGCAGCCGAATTCGACGTCTTTGCCCCGGACGCCTGGTTCGTGGTCGAGCATCACCGGCAGGAGATGCCGGTTGCGCCGGAGGGATGGGAAATCATCAAGCAGGGGACCTACGGCGAAACGATGGTGAGCGTGCTCAGGAGGATAGTTTGAGGCGAACGAAAACAGAAGTCGGAAATCGGAAGTCAGAAGAGAGAGGGGCTGAGGCGGGGCAGCGGATTGCGGTCTATCCCGGCAGCTTCGACCCGATAACCCTTGGGCACATGGACGTGGTCAAGCGAGCGGCCCAGCTCTTTGACAAGGTGATTGTCGGCGTCGCGAGCCGGCAGGAGAAGCACCCGCTGTTCTCGTCGCCGGAGCGGGTCCGGCTGGCAAAGGAAGTCACGAAGGGCATGGGCGGGGTCACGGTGCTGGGGTTCGATTGCCTGCTGGTGGAGTTCGCGCAGCAGGTGCACGCGCAGGCCATCATCAGAGGGATGCGGGCGGTGATGGACTTTGACTATGAGTTCCAGATGGCGCTGACCAACCGGAAGCTGGCGCCCAGCGTCGAAACAATCTTCTTCGTGCCGTCGGAGCGATATTTCTATCTCAGTTCTTCGCTGGTGCGCGAGCTCGCGGCCAAGGGCGGCGAGCTGGGCTGTTTTGTCCCGGAAGCGGTCGTGAAGGCGCTTCGCCGGAAGCTGGGCAAGTGACAGAGGGATACAGGGACAAAGGGATAGAGGGGTATGCGGTTCGTTGACGAGGTAACAATTCAGGTAAGAGCCGGGTCCGGCGGGGACGGCTGCGTCTCGTTCCGGCGGGAGAAGTACGTGCCGAAGGGCGGGCCCGATGGCGGAGACGGCGGCGACGGCGGCTCGGTCGTGCTGTGGGGCAACCGGCACCTGCAGACGCTGGCCGACCTCGAGTATCACCGTTTCTACAAGGCCGCGGCAGGCAGGCACGGGGCGGGCGCGAAGCGACACGGCGCGAACGGGGCGGGGGTTCGCGTAGCGGTGCCGCTGGGCACGGACGTGCTTGACGCCGAAACCGGCACGAAGCTGGGCGAGATACTTGAGGCAGACCAGGAGTTCGTGGTCGCGCACGGCGGCAAGGGCGGCCGGGGCAACGCCCGGTTCGCTACATCGAAGGACCAGGCGCCGCGCCGGTTCGAACCAGGCACACCCGCTGAGGAGCGTAAAGCCAGACTCGTACTGAGGCTCGTGGCCGACATCGGCATCGTCGGGCTGCCCAATGCCGGCAAGTCAACGTTGCTGTCCCGGTTGACCCGAGCCAACCCCAAGGTCGCGAGCTACCCATTCACGACGCTGACGCCGAACCTCGGCGTGATGCAGACCCGGGACGTGCGGTTCACCGTTGCCGACATGCCCGGAATCATCAAGGGCGCGCACGAGGGTAAGGGACTGGGGCTCGCGTTCCTGCGGCACATCGAGCGGACGAGGATGCTCGTATTTGTTGTTGACGCGGCAGCGGGGCGCCCGAAGGATGACTACGAGGAGCTGATTGGCGAGATTGGCAGCTACAACGAGGAGATCCTGAAGCGGCCACGCGTCGTCGCGCTGAACAAGGTTGACCTCCTGACCGGCCGCAAGCCTGCCATCCGGCTCGACACGGAGCGGGTCTGGGTGTCGGGCCTGACCGGCGAGGGGGTCGAGGACTTGAGGGCAGCGATTGACCGCGTGTTCCCCAGGAAGAACAGTGAATAGGGAGTTGAGAATTGTGAAAGGCGGATTCGGATTTCACTATTCACTATTCACAATTCACTGTTTCCTCACTTGAACGAGCTGTTTGTTGACCTCTACGCGGTGCCGCGGATGAATGAGACGCGGCTCAAGAACCTGCTTGCCCGATTCGGAACTCCGGAGCGCGTGTTCGTCGCTGAACCGGATGAGCTTGTGGAAGTCAAAGGTGTGGACGAGGAACTCGCCTCGGCGGTCCGGTCCTACAAGCGCAGCGAGGAGACCGAACGCCGGATTGCGTCGGCCCGGGAACTGGGCGTCAGAACCGTCTGCTACAGCGATGAAGGATTCCCCGGCAACCTGAAGCAGCTCGCGCACATGCCGCCGGTGCTGTTCGTCAGAGGTGAGATTCAACCTGGAGACACGACCGCCGCGGCGGTGGTGGGCACGCGGCTGCCGTCGCACTACGGCCGGCAGGTGGCGGAGAAGCTGGGACGCGAACTGGCGCAGCACGGCGTCACGGTTGTGAGCGGGCTGGCTCGGGGCGTTGATACGTTCGCGCACAAGGGTGCGCTGGATGGCGGCGGCCGAACCCTGGCCGTGCTCGGCTGTGGGATCGACGTCCACTACCCGCCGGAGAACCGGAGGTTATACGATACCATCAGCGCGCAGGGTGCGGTCATCTCCGAGTTCTCGCTCGGGGTCGAGCCGCTGGCGATGAACTTCCCGAAGCGAAACCGGGTGGTGTCCGGCCTGTCTCAGGTTGTCGTGGCGGTCGAGGCCGGGGAGAAATCCGGGGTGCTGAACACGGTGGCATGGGCGGCAGACCAGGGACGGGCCGTGTTCGCGGTGCCGGGCAACATCACGTCGCAGCAGAGCCTGGGGATCAACCGGCTGCTGAAGGAAGGGGCAAGGCCGATGCTATCGGTCGACGATCTCCTGCGTGAGTTGGGCGTGGCGAAACGGGCCGAGGATCGGGCGCGAGTCGAGGTCGCGGCCGAGGAGAAACCGGTAATGGATTTTCTGACCGCCGAACCCGCGCACGTGGACGAGATCTGCGAGGGGATGGGAATACCGATGGCAGGGCTGCTCTCGGTGCTGATGCAGCTCGAAATCAAGGGGCTGGTGCGGCAGTTGCCGGGCAAGTACTTCGTGAGGGAAATCTGATCGGAAGAGGACTAGTGATCCTGTGATCCAGCGGTCAAGTGGAGGACCCGGAGTCCTGTGTCCCGCGCTGGAACACTGGACCACTGGGACACTCGTTCACCCTTCGAAGTCGAGTGCGATGTCCGCGGCCGGAGCCGAGTGAGTAATGGCTCCGACCGAGATGTAATCGACGCCGGTCTCGGCAATCCGGCGTACCTTCCCTAGGGTTACTCCGCCCGAGGCTTCGAGCTTCGCCTTTCCACCTGCCAGCGCGACTGCCCTTCTCATCTGTGCGACGGTCATGTTATCAAGCAGGATGCGTCTTGCGCCGGCGGCCAGCGCCTCGGCGACCTCGGCCACTGTCTGAGCCTCGACTTCCATCGGCAGTCGGCTGGAGCGGCAGCGGTCGATGGCAGTCGTAATCGAGCCGGCAGCCGCGATGTGGTTGTCCTTGATTAGAATCATGTCGTAGAGCCCGGCGCGGTGATTGGCGCCTCCGCCGCAGCGTACCGCATACTTCTCCAGGGCGCGCCAGCCCGGCGTTGTCTTGCGAGTGTCGAGGACAACGGCTTTCGTCCCCCGGACCGCATCGGCGAACCGCCGGGTTGCGGTGGCGATACCGGACAGCCGCTGGATGAAGTTGAGGGCAGTGCGCTCGGCGGCAAGGATGGGTCGGGCCCGACCATGCATTGCGGCCAGCACCATGTCCTTCCGGAACCGACCGCCGTCCGCGAGCTTCGACGTGAAACGGACCGACCGGTCAAGCGCAAGAAACACCTGACGACAGACGTCGATTCCAGCGAGGATTCCCCCCGAACGGGCGACGAGTCGGGCGCGGACGAGCCGGTCTTCCGGAACCGTCAGGCGCGACGTGACATCGCCGGGGCCGATGTCTTCGGCCAGCGCGGCTCTGATGATCTGCGCTGTGGTCATCCGGTATTCGGGACAGGTCGGCTCGAGAAACGTTCGAGCCGCACGGACATCAGCGCTTGGTCTTTTGGTCCTTCTCGGCGCGGTTCTTGACCTCGGCCTCAAGTTGGGCGCGCTTCTGAGCGAGCTTGCGTTCCTCTTCCTCGAATTCCCTGCGCTCCGCCTCGACGCGGGCTTTCGCCTCGGCTTCCTCCTGGGCGTGCTTGCGCTCCCTCTCGGCGCGGGCCTTTGCCTCGGCCTCCAACCGGGCGCGGTGCTCGGCAAGCTGGCGTTCCTTTTCGGCGCGGACCTTGGCTTCGGCTTCCTCTTTGGCGCGTAGTTCGGCCAGTTGCCGCTCCACTTCCTTCACCTTGCGTTCCGCTTCGATGCGTGCCTTGGCATCGGTCTCTTCCTTGGCGCGCTGCTGGGCGAGCTTGCGTTCCTCCTCTTCGAGTCTCTTATGCTCCGCCTCAATGCGGGTCTTGGCCTCGGCTTCTTCCCGGGCGCGTTGCTCGGCGAGCTTGCGTTCCGCTTCAGCGCGGGCTTTGGCTTCGGCCTCCATCCGGACGCGCTTCTCGGCGAGCTTGCGCTCCGCTTCTTCGCATTCCCTGCGTTCCGCCTCGATGCGGGCCCTGGCCTCGGCCTCCTCCCGGGCGCGCTGCTCCTCTTCACGCTTCCGGCGTTCTTCTTCCTCTTTCCGCCTGCGTTCCGCCTCGATGCGTGCCTTGGCCTCGGCTTCTTCCCGGGCGCGCTGAGCGGCAAGTCTCTGTTCCTCTTCCTTGCGCTTGCGCTCGGCCTCGGCGTGAGCCTTGGCTTCCGCCTCCAACCGGGCACGTTTCTCGGCGAGCTTGCGCTCCTCTTCCTTCCGTTTCCGGTCCGCTTCGGCGCGTGCCTTGGCTTCGGCCTCCATCCGGGCGCGCTTCTGGGCGATCTTGCGTTCCTCTTCCTCAATCTTCCTGCGTTCCTTGTCGGCGCGTGCCTTGGCTTTGGCTTCTTCCTTGGAGCGTTGCTGGGCGAACTTGCGTTCCTCTTCCTCGAGCTTCTTGCGCTCTGCCTCGATGCGGACTTTCGCCTCGGCTTCTTCCCTAGCGCGTTGCGCGGCAAGTCGCTGCTCCTCTTCCTTACGCTTCCGCTCGGCTTCGGCGCGAGCCCTTGCTTCGGCTTCTTCCTTGGCGCGTTGCGCGGCAAGTCTCTGTTCCTCTTCCTTGCGCTTGCGCTCAGCCTCGGCGCGGGCCCTGGCTTCAGTTTCCTCTTTGGCGCGTTGCGCGGCGATCCTGCGTTCCTCTTCCTCTTTCTTCCGGCGCTCCGCTTCGACGCGGGCCTTGACTTCAGCTTGTTCTTTGGCGCGTTGCGCGGCAATTCTGCGCTCTTCTTCCTCTCTCTTCTTTCGCTCGGCCTCGGCGCGGGCCTTGGCTTCAGCTTCTTCCTTTGCCCGCTGCGCGGCGAGACGCTGCTCCTCTTCCTTACGCTTGCGCTCGGCTTCGGCGCGGACCTTGGCTTCAGCTTCTTCCTTTGCGCGTTGCGCGGCGAGTCGCTGTTCCTCTTCCTTCCGCCTGTGGTCCGCTTCGGCGCGGGCTTTGGCCTCAGCTTCCTCTTTGGCGCGCTGGGCGGCGGCTCGCTGTTCCTCTTCCTTCCGCTTGCGTTCGGCCTCGGCGCGAGCCTTGGCCTCGGCCTCCAACCGTGCTCGTTTCTGGGCGAGCCTGCGCTCTTCTTCCTCGAGTTCCTTGCGTTCCGCTTCGTCGCGGGCTTCGGCTTCGATTTCCTCTTTGGTGAGTGGCGGCGCGGGCTTCTGTTCCTCTTCCTTCCGCTTCCGCTCGGCCTCAGCGCGGACCTTGGCCTCAGCTTCCTCTCGGGCACGTTGCTCGGCGGCCTCACGTTCTCCCTTCAGCTTCTGTTGGGCCGCCTCGCGCTCTTTCTTCAATTTCTCCTCGGCCGCCGCTGGCGCGGGCGCGGCGGCAGGCGCGGGTGCCTGCTCCGGCGTGGCCGCCTCTTGTTCTTTCGCCCACTCCTTGGGGAACAGGAGCTCGCGGATCTTGCCGAGCAGCACCGGCGCATCAAACGGTTTGGTGACGTAGGCGTTCGCGCCGACGTCGAGCCCGCGTCGGATGTCCTCCGGTGATGAACGGGCGCTGAATATGATAATCGGGGTCTTCGCCATCCCACCGGACCTGAGCATCTGGCAGACGGAATAGCCATCCATCTTGGGGAGCATCAAGTCGAGAATGACGAGGTCCAGCATGGCCGTGCGCGCCGTGAGGACGGCCTGGAACCCATCACCGGCGGTGATTACCTGGTAGCCTTCATTCTCGAGCCGGGCCTGGACTAGCTCGCGCAGGTTGGCATCGTCCTCGACCAAAAGAATCTTCTTGTTGGTTTTGATCACGCGTTCTCCTTAATGGGCAGTATGAAGTGGAATTTGGCCCCCTCGCCGAGGTTGCTTTCCGCCCAGACTTTGCCGTAGTGCATTTCAACAATCGAGCGGACGATGGCGAGGCCCAGCCCGATTCCGGGACCGTGTGGGTCAACTCGCTCAAACTTGCCGAAGATGCGGTCGAGAAGCTCGGCCGGAATCCCGGGCCCGTCGTCCGACACCGTCACCTGGACGTAGCCCGTGTTGGCGAGGATTCCCTTCCCGATCAGCACCGTTGCGCCCGGCTCCACCATCCCGATGTCGACGCGAATGGTGCCGCCCGGCGGTGTGTACTTGATGGCGTTGTCGAGGACGTTGTTGAAGACGCGCAGGAGGCGGTCGCGGTCGCCCATCACGGGCGGCAGGCGCGACGGGATGTTGCGCTCGACTATCAGATTGCGCTTGCTGACAAGCAACGACAGACTCTCGATGGCGGTGGAAAGCAGCTCCGACAGGTCAACCGCATCAAAGCGCAGGACCATCTTGCCGGAATCCATCCGGGAGACCTCGACCAGGTTGCCAACCATCCGGTTGAGCCGGTCGATCTCCTCGCGGGCGATGGTCAGATAGCGGCGCTGGCGATCATCGAGCCGGCTGGCCGCGGTTTCCGAAAGCAGCGACATCGCCTCCTTGATGGCCGCGAGCGGCGTACGCAGGTCGTGGGAGACCATGGCGATGAAGTCCGTGCTTGTCCGTTCCGCCTGTTTGAGACCGGACACGTCGCGCAGGAAACAAAGCAGGGCGGCGCGGCCGTTCGATTCGGTCGGCACGATGCGCAACTCGCAGTCGAGTTCGCGGCCGGAGCGATTGACCAGCCGGACATCGTAGCGGACCGGTGAGAGAATATTGCACGCGCCCGCGAAGACCTCGGTGACCGTGGCACGATCCTTCTGGGCGAAGAGCCGGTCGAATCCCAGACCGGTGACCTGCGACGCAGTGTAACCGGTCATCTCCTCGAACCGGCGGTTCGCATACACAACCCGGTCGTCCGCGACGACGCAGATGCCGTCGACCGAGTGGTCCATGACCTGGCGGCTGAAGGGTTCCACGGCCTCGACTTTGGGCCTCGGCGGCACGGCCGGCAGGACCGAGCCTACGTACCAGGCGTCTTCATCAACGGCGGGGTGGAACAGGGCGACTGTCACTGGAACCTGACGGTTGTCGCTGGCAAGAATTGAAGATTCGGCGACGGTACGCGTGCCGAAATCGGGCCGCAGCCGCGCGAACCGGTCTGCCTCACCGGCCGGAAACATCTCACGCCAAGGCTTGCCGGTCAGACCCTTCGGGTTATCCTGGCCGACAATCCGAGCCAGAGCCGGGTTGGCGAAGACGATACGACCGTGGCTGTCGGCAAACCAGAGCCCCTCCTGGAATCCCTCGAAGAGACCCAGACTGTCTTTCGTCGCACCCAGGAACGGCATTTCCATCAGTTGCTCTTAGTCAGATTACTCCTTGTACCGAAACGCAGAATCCGAATGCACGGACCTTCGGAATCGACAGTGCCACCCGTCATAAGGCATGGGGATTCTAGCTCTTGGCTCGTGTTTGTCAATTGTTGAAAAGATATTGACTGAAACCGTCGTTTTGGCATAGTTGTGGTGGGAATGGTTGCCATGACTCCTCTTGTCCGCTTATTTGGACTGGGCCTGCTCCTGGCAGGCAGCGCCTTGGCTGGCTGGCAGCCGATCGACTCCATTACCAACCGTGACACCAGCGACCTGACAGCCCCAAGCAATGCCCGCAGCGTGGCCTGCGACGCGACGGGCAACATCCACGTCGTCTGGCGCGGGAGGCAGGGAGCCCGCCGACAGGTTTGGTACTCACGCTACGACGCGCCGTCCGGGCATTGGTCCCAGAATGCGACGCTGACCAACTCGCCGGAAGGCGTTTGCGGCCCCGCGTGCGTTCTCGGGACGAACGGGGATTTCTACGTGAGCTATGAAGACAGCGCGTCGGGCATGCTGCATCTGCTCAGGCGTGACCAGACAGGCGTCTGGACCGGACTCGATTCGCTCGCAGGCAGGCAAGGCGACAGCATGGTTTCGCTCTGCTCCGACGATAGCGGAACACTGCACGTGGTCTGGCGGACAGAAGGCAGCCCGTCGCCCGCGGTCCGCTACGTTTCGTACGGACAGAACGGCTGGAGTCCTGTGGACACAGTTGCTGCCAGTGCGACTTGGCCCTCCATCGCCTGCAGCCCCGAAGGGACGGTCATGGTTGTTTGGCGGGCCTCGGGTGATCAAGTCTTGTCGCGCAGGCGCGTTGGCAATGACTGGCTGGCGGTTGAGGTGGTCTACAACACTGACCTGAGCCGCGACCCATGTGTGTCATGGGGCGCGGACAGCTTCTACGTTGCGTGGCTGGCGGGGTCACTGACGCGCGAACGGGCAATGGTCCGCTCATGGTGCAATAACGGCTGGGGCGATACGATGAAGTTGAGCGCAGGTCGGGTGGCGCAGACCGGTGTCAACATTGCGGCCGAAGCGGATGGTGCACTTCACGTCGCCTGGGTTGGTGGCGACTCCAGTGGCCCGGATAGCACGCACGTCGAGTACAGAACAAGGCCGTCCGGAGCGACATGGCAGAGTCAGATGAAGCTCACAACCGGACGGGTGAACCCTCAGAGAGTCTCCGTGAACGCGAACGATGGGCGAGTTCAGGTCGCTTGGTCTGACCAGCCGCCCACCAGCGGACTGGTCGTCCGCCTTCGACGCTACGAGCGACTGCATGACGTCGGCGTCCTGCGCATCGTGCAGCCCACCGATACTGCAGACTCGGGCACGGTCGTGCAGCCCGCGGCATGGGTGAAGAACTTCGGCGACTTGCCGGAGGTGAACGTTCCGGTCAGGTTCAGCTTCACGGGCTACCAAGGCTTGGAGACGCTGGCTACTCTTGCTCAGGGCGAAACGACCCTCGTTGAGTTTGACTCAAGTATTGTAGCCGTGCGTGGCTCAACAGCGGCTACCTGCTCCACAAGCCTTGCAGGCGACGCCAAGGCGGACAACGATGCTGCCCGGGATTCGTTCTTCGTGCGGGTGCAGGACGTTGGCGTCAGCGCGATAGTCGCACCTGAAGACACGGTTGATGTTGACTCACTGGTACCCGTCATCCGGGTGCGCAACATGGGCAACGTGGAGGCGAATGCGACGGTTCATGCTTGGATTGACAGCACTTCCTACCGCCACTCATTGGCTATCCGGATTCGTCCTGATAGTGATTCGCTGGTCACCTTTGCCGAATGGGCCACGATGACAGGCACGTTTACGTTCCGCTGCTCGGTCGCATACGCGCCCGACGTTCATCATGAGAACGACGCACTCAGCAAGCAGTTCCGGGTCGTCGTTTCGGACGTCGGCGTATCGAGCATCATCGCGCCGTCGGGCACGGTTGATTCGGGTGTCCTCGTTGTGCCGCGCGCGACCGTCCGCAACTTCGGGACCGTTGAAGCGACCTGTTCGGTCTGGTTGCAGGTCGGAAGTAGGTACTCAGATACTGCATTCGGGGTTTCGCTGTTGCCCGGCCTGGACACTACTGTGGACTTCAAGCTATGGCTGGCTGCGGCGCACGGAATACAGACCGTGCGCTGCTCGACGATGCTGGCACGCGACCGCAACCCGGACAACGATACGCTGTCGCGTTCAGTGTTTGTGCGCGTCTGTGACGCCGCTGCGGTAGAGATTCTCTGCCCGGCAGATACTATCAGCCGCGGGTTGGTAGAACCGCAGGTTAGGCTCGCGAATACTGGAAATGAAGTGGCGAGTATCCCTGCCTGGTTTGGGATACGTGACAGTTCCGGTCAGGTGTATCTTGCGTACGACACGGTGACCGTGGAACCGGGCGACACTGCCACGACTGAGTTTCCTCCTTGGCAGGCGCTGAGCGGCACGTACGTCGGTGTTTGCTCGACGGCGCTGGTAGGAGACATGATATCTGACAACGATACCATGTCGCGTGAGTTCCACGTAGCCAGGGTAGATGCGGCGGCGTTGGCGATTCACTCGCCGCCGGACACAGTCCCTGAAGGCTGGATTGAACCGAGTGTGCAGGTCGCCAACAATGGCAATGACTCTGTGACTTTCTACGCCCATTTCGCGTGCGAGTCGCAGGGCTCGGTCGTCTACGACGATTCTGTGCTGGTCGGCCTGAACTCGATGGCCCAGAAAGAAGTTGCGTTCCCGCAGTGGAAGGCGTTGCCGGGGGACTACAGCCTGCTGGCCACGGTCGCGCTTGGCCACGATGAGAATCCCCACAACGATTCGGCTTCAGCCACGGTACATGTCGAGTCGCTGGAGAGCAGCCACTGGAAGGAACTGGCGCCGGTGCCGCGCGGGCCACGCGGAAGGCCGGTGAAGGGCGGCGGGAGTCTTGTCGCTGTCTCCGACGGACTGCTCGCGCTCAAGGGCGCAAACGGTCGCGAGTGGTATCGATACTCGGCGACCGCGGATTCGTGGACCGCGCTTGCCGACATGCCTCTCGGGACCGATGGCCACAAGGTCAAAGCAGGGGCTTCGCTGTGCTGGGACGGAAGCGGTGCGGTGTTCGCCTTGAAGGGCACCGGCACGCGCGAGTTCTGGCGGTACGACATTCCCACCGATTCGTGGCAACCGCTTGCGAGCCTGCCCGAACACACCCGGGGCGTGAGGTACGGCAGCGGACTCGTATTCATGCCGGTCGAGGACTCGGACAAGGTGTTCATGGTCAAAGGCAGCAACACGCGGGACTTCCTGGTCTACCGGGTCAGGCAGAAGGAATGGCACGCGCGCCGGCCGCTTCCGCCCGGCCTGGACACGACCACTGCCCGACACGGTACGTGTCTTGCCCTGCTCGGCGGGCGCGTCTTCTGCCTGAAGGGTAGAACGACCGAGTTCTACGAGTACTTCACGGACGGCGATTCATGGGTCGAGCGGGCCTCCCTGCCGCGCCTGGGTCGCGGCATGCAGTGGAAGAAGCCGGCAAGAGGGGCAGCGCTTGCTTCCGACGGCAGCCGGTTCCTGTACGCGTTCAAGGGCGGGTGCAGCGAGTTCTGGCGCTACGACACGAGGGGCGACTCGTGGTCGCAACTCGATGATATCCCCAGGGGCAGCCGCCGGCGCAAGGTCGGACACGGAGGCGCGCTGGCGTGGCTTGGCGGTCGCGCATACGCCCTGAAGGGCGGCGGTTCGAATGAGCTCTGGTGCTTTGACCCGCTCGCCTTTCTGGCTGAGGTTCCCGCGCCCGGGCGCGGAGCCGTTGCCGAAGCCGATGTCTTCGCATTGACGGTCGTTCGGCATCCGCCCGTGGTCCAGCGCTGTGGCAGCGTCGCAGAGTACCCGGTGCCACCAGGCGCGACCGGAGTCCTTGTCTTTGATGCGGCGGGCCGGGTGGTAACACGTCTAGCGGCGGCACATCCGCAGGTCGAACTGCGCTTCAGCCGGCCGGGCGTGTACTTCGTGGTGATGACCGGCGCCTCCGGGTCGTTTGTGGCTAAGACGACGGTGGTCCGGTAGCCGGCCTACGCCGCTTTCACCGGAATGGTTATCGTGAACGTAGTACCGGCACCCGGCGTGCTCTCGACCGCGACCTCGCCGGAGTGGAGCAGGACGATGTGTTTGACGATGGACAGGCCGAGGCCGGTGCCGCCGAGCTGACGCGAGCGGCCCTTGTCTACCACATAGAAGCGCTCGAACAGCCGCGGCAGGTGCTCGGGTGCTATGCCCGGGCCGGTGTCGCGGACCTTGATGACCACTCTGCCGTCCTCGCGGCCGAGAGCGAGTTCGACCTCTCCCCTGTCGGTGTACTTGACCGCGTTGTCGAGCAGGTTGATGAAGACCTGTTCCAGTTTGAACCGGTCGGCTCTAAGAAGGAAAGAGGAGGGAGGAGGGAGGAGGGAGGAAATGGAGAGGCGCAGGACGAGGCCCTTCGCGCGCGCGCGGGGTTCGAAGAGCTTGAGAATCTGCTCGGCCGTCGCCTTGAGGTCGACATCCTCGATTTGGAGTTCCGTGCCGCGTTCCTCCAGTTCAGAAAGAGTAAGCAAGTCCTGGACCAGGCTCACGAGCCGGTCGGTGTTGCGGATGATGGTTTCGAGGTACGGCCGGTTGACCTTGTCGATGGTCGGCTGCATGGTTTCCGCGAAGCCCTTGATGGCGGTCAGCGGCGTGCGGAGTTCGTGGGATACGTTCTGAACGAAGTCCCGCTTGACTTCGGCGGCGCGGCTGATTTCCGTGACGTCGTGGAGGGTAAGGACCAGCCGGTCGGCGGCGGGCAGGAACCCGGCGCTGCACACATAGTCACGGCCACCGAGGTCGCAGCGCCGAGTGGCCGTTGACTGGTCCGGGCCGACGGCTTTAACCAGCCCGGCGACGTACGGGTCGCGAATTGCCTCCCAGTAGTGCTTGCCGACCACGTCCCGGTCGGCGCAGATGCGCCGGAAACTCTCATTGGCCAGCACGATGACGCCGGCGCTATCGAGCACGGCCAGGCCTTCCTGAATCGAGGCGATGACCGTGGTCAGGGCCTCGCGCTGGCGCGTGAGCTCGGCAACCAGCTCCTGCGTGCGGAATGCCATTTCGTTAAAACTGTCGCCGAGTTCGCGCAGCCGTCCCTGCCGGGCCGGCAGTACCCGCGCGTCAAGGTCGCCCGCGCTGATTCTCCGGAACGCGGCAGTCAGGCTCTTAACCGGCTGGGTCAGAACGTGGGCGACCAGGAACGAGATTGCGCCGGATGCGAGCAGAAGCAGGCAGGCGGTGACCAGGACCAGCGCGACCAGCCCGGGCCGGGCTTCTGGTACAGCGCGGCCGGCAACGACCAGGGCCACCACAGTGAACGCGGCGATGACCGCAAGGTAGCCGAGGAGTATGCGGACAAAGAAGTGACGTCTCACTCGCTAAGCTTGTACCCGACGCCGCGGACGTTCTCGATAAGCCGGCCGGCCTTGCCCAGCTTCTTTCTCAGGTTGGTGACATGCACGTCCACCGTCCGGTCAAGCACGGACTTGTCGTTGCCCCAGAGCCGGCTCAGGATTTCATCCCGGCTGAACACCCAGCCTCGGCGTTCCGCAAGAATCGCGAGGAGCTTGAACTCGGTAGTGGTTACTTCGACCTTCCGGCCATGGACCGTGATTTCGTAGCGGTTCAGGTCCATGACAACGCCGTCCGCAAGTTCGACGGTCTCCGCCGCGTCCTTCTTGTCATAGCGCCGGAGAACCGCCTTGACCCGGGCGACCAGCTCTTTGGGCGAGAAGGGTTTGGTAATGTAGTCGTCGGCGCCGATTTCCAGCCCCAGCACCCGGTCGAACTCCTCGCCCCGGGCGGTCAGCATCACGACGGGGATATGCGCGGTCCGGCCGTCCCTCTTTAGATCCTTACAGATGTCGAGGCCGTCGGCATCAGGCAGCATCAGGTCGAGGACGACCAGGTCGGGCAGGCTCGATGCGAGCGATTTCTGGAAATGGCCGGCGTCGGGAAAGGTTCGGACCGAGAACCCGGCCTTGCTCAGGTGGAGTGAGACGAGCTCAAGGATGTCCGGTTCGTCGTCAACGACTGCTATGAGACGACTCATGGTCGGGGTCTTGAGCCAGGCCGTGACCGTGCTTGATGACCTGCCCGGTCGCGATGTAGATGACGTCTTCGGCGACGTTGGTGGCAAGGTCGGCAATCCGTTCGAGATTGAGCGACACCATCATCATCTTGAGTGCCCGGTCAATCGTCGTGGCATCGGAACTCATCACCTTGGCCAGGTCCTGCTTCACGGTGTCGTTCAGTTCATCGACGATCGTGTCCCTGCCGCAGACCGACCGCGCGAGTTCGGCGTCGTTGCGCGTGAACGCGTCGAGCGAGTCTTTGAGCATGGCGATCGCATGGTCTGCCATCTTCGGGATGTCCACCAATGGCTTGACCGCGGGCCGGTCCATCAGGAACTCGGCAGCCTCAGCAATGTTCACGGCGTGGTCACCCAGTCGCTCGAGGTCATTGTTGATCTTGATGACCATGGTCAGAGTGCGGAGGTTCGACGCCTCGGGCTGGTACAGCGCCATCAGGTTGATGGCTGCGTCCTCGTTCTCGATTTCCAGCCGGTTGACGCGGTTCTCATCCGGGCCGATGACTTGTTCGGCCAGGGCCCGGTCCTTGTTGACCAGCGCCTTGATGCTGTTGGCAATCATCTCTTCTACAATGCCGGCCATCGTGAAGAGCTGCTGCTTCAGTTCGGCAATCTTGCCTTCGAGTGCGGTCACGGGTTACTCCTCATACGTCCAATTATGACGCAATCCTTGACAGATACAAGAGAAGAAGTAGAAAGTAGAAAGTGGTCATGTGGTCTAGTGGTCGAGTGAAAGACCCGAGGCGCAGCATCCCGCACTTGAACACTGGGCCACTGGGTCACTTGACCACTTCCGCTGGTCATCCGAACCGGCCGGAGAGGAAGTCCTCGGTGCGTTTGTCTTGCGGCTTGGTGAAGATGTGGTCGGTGCGGTCGAACTCGACGAGTTCGCCGAGCATCAGGAACGCGCACCAGTCTGAAACCCGGGCGGCCTGCTGCATGTTGTGGGTGACGATGACCACGGTGTAGTCCTTCTTCAACTGCCGGATTAGCTCTTCGAGCCGCGCGGTCGAGTTGGGGTCGAGGGCCGATGCGGGTTCGTCGAGCAGGAGAATCTCCGGCTCGACCGAGAGGCAGCGCGCCATGCACAGGCGTTGCTGCTGGCCGCCGGAGAGAGAAAAGGCATTGTCGTGGAGGCGGTGCTTGACTTCGTCCCACAGGTTGGCCGCGACGAGCGTACGTTCGACCCGTTCGGCAATCTCGGAGGGCGCGCCGAGGTGGTGTATCCGGGGGCCGAACGCGATGTTCTCGTATATCGACTTCGGGAAAGGGTTCGGCTTCTGGAAGACCATGCCGACCCGCTTGCGCAGGTCGATGACGTCGGTCGAGTCGGCAAGGATATCCTCGCCGTCCATCATGATGCGGCCGGTAATCCGGGCCCCGAGGATGAGGTCGTTCATCCGGTTGATGGTGCGGAGCAGGGTGGACTTGCCGCAACCCGAAGGGCCCATGATGGCAGTAACCGCGTTGGGCGGAACCGAAAGCGAGACGTCCTTCAGAACGTGGTTATCGCCGAACCAAAGGTTCAGCTTGTCGACCGCTATCTTGGTCGGGGGCATGTCAGGGGCCAGTGGTCTAGTGGTCATGTGGTCTAGTGGTCAAGTGAAGGATCCGAGGCGCAGTGTCCCACACTGGAACACTGGACCACTGGGCCACTTGACCACTTCCGCTAATCCTTACACCTGCCATTTGTTCGACCCGGCGGAGCGGAGCCGGAACACGAACGCCAGGGCGTCGAAAATCAGCACGAGCACGAGCAACACGATGGCGGTCCCGAAGGCGATGGGCCGCACTTTCATCATCTGGTCGTGCTGGGTCGCCAGCGTGAATAGATGGTACGGCAGGGCCATGAACTTGCTCGAAAGCGAGGTCGGGAGTTGCCTCGTGTAGTAGGTCACGCCGGTAAATAGTATGGGCGCGGTCTCGCCCATGGTGCGGGCGACTGCCAGCAGAATGCCGGTCAGGATGCCGGGGAAGGCGTAGGGAAGGACGTTGTGGCGTATCGCCTCCCATTTGGTCGTGCCGAGCGCGAGCGCGCCCTCGCGGAACGAGCCGGGGATGGCACTGATTGCTTCCTCGGCGGTCGTGATAATCCATGGCAGGTTCATCAGACCCAGGGTCAGACCGGACGCGAGAATCGAAAGTCCCAGCTTCAGGGCCGAGACGAAGAGCGCGACGCCGAACAGACCGTAGACGATTGAAGGGATGCCGGCAAGGCTGCGGATGGAACTGCGGATTGCCCGGGTCAGGAAGTTGTTGGACGCGTACTCGGAGAGATAGATGGCCGAGAACACGCCGATGGGCACCGAAAAGACGAGCGACACGAAGGTGACGAGGACCGTTCCGACGATGCAGGGCCAGATACCGCCTTCGGTCATTCCGTTGAGCGGCGGCTGCGTGAGGAAGCGCCAGCTCATAACGCTGAGGCCGTTGCGGAACAGGTAGAAGAACATTAGCAGGATGAAAGCAATGAACAGCGCGAGCGGGATGCCGAGCAGCCAGAACCCGTAGTTGCTCGCGAACCGTGTGCGGCGCAGTTGGCGGCCCGGGGTCGGTGCATGCCCGGTCATAGAGTGAAACTCCGTCTCTCGCGTTTGATGAGAGATTCCGCCACGAGGTTGGTGCCGAGGGCAATGATGAAGAGCACGCATCCGAGGGCGAATAGCGAGTAGTAGTGGGCCGAGCCAAAGGCGGATTCGCCGAGTTCGATAGCGATGGTCGAGGTGATGGTACGGATGGGGTCGAAGAGCGAATGGGGAATGATTGCCGCGTTGCCGGCGACCATCAACACAACCATGGTCTCGCCGACAGCCCGGCCGAACCCGAGCATGACCGCAGCGAGGATGCCCGAGCGCGCCGCGGGCAGGACAATCTGGAACGCGGTAGTCCAGGGCGTGGCCCCGAGCGCGTAGGCGGCCTCGCGATAGGAATGGGGTACAACCCGCAGGGCGTCGTCCGAGACCGAGATGATGGTAGGCAGGGACATGAACCCGAGGAGCACGCCGGCGTTAAGCAGGTTGAGGCCGGACGGGACGTGAAAGAGGTGGGCGATGAACGGGGCAAGGACCACGAGCCCGAAGAACCCGAGGACGACCGACGGGAACCCGGCGAAGAGCTCCACCAGGGTCTTGGTCGTGATGCGCACCCAGCCCTTGAGTCGCTCGGAAATGAGGATGGCGGAAGCAATGCCCAGCGGGACGGCGATGACGAGCGCGATGAGCGTGGTCAGGAACGAGCCGACGAGCAACGGGATGAGGCCGAATGCCGGTTCGCCGTAAGCGTCCGGATTCCAGGTAGTGCCGAAGAGGAAGCGCGTAACCGGCACTTCGCTGAATGTCCGGACGCCGTAGTGGAGCAGGAACAGGAGAATTCCGAGCAGGACAACCGCGGATAGCAGCGAACTGACCAGGAAGAGCGCACCTGCGCTCTTGTCGGTCAGCCTTCTTGAGCGGCGTCGCGGCTGTCCCGTGCCTGCCACGCCCGGCAGAGGTGTCCCTGACACCTCTGCCGGTTCACAGGAGGTAGGCACTGATCTACTGAAGCTTGGCTTCGTTCTTGGCCTGGAAACCCTCAGTTACCGGGTAGAAGCCCTGGTCCGCGACGATCTTCTGTCCGGCCGCGCTGAGTTCGAACTCGATGAAGGTCTTGGCATCGCCCTTGGCCTTGCCGTTGGTGTACTGGAACAAGGGCCGGGCCAGCGGGTAGGTGCCGGCGTCGACCGAGGCCTTGTCCAGCGGCGAGTAGTAATTCGTGCCGTCCTTGGACAAGCTCAGGACCTTAATACCGGCTTCGCGGGCATAGCCCACGCCGACGTATCCAATGCCGCCCTCGTCGGCCTTCACGCCTTCGACGATCTGGGCGTTGCCGTTCATCTGGCGCATCGAGGCAGCGTATTCAGCCTTTACCGCCTCGTCGCGGACGTAGACGAAGGTCCCGGAACTGGGTTGCCGTCCGTACAGGCTGACCTTCTTGTTCGGCCCGCCGACTGCGTTCCAGTTGGCTATCTTGCCCTGGTAGATCTGGCCAAGTTGCTCGATGGTCAGCTTCTCGACCGGGTTCGAGGCGTTCGCGATGATGCAGACGCCGTCGATGGCGATGACGTATTCGGTCGGGTTCACGCCGTTGGCGCGAGCGGTCGAGATTTCCTTGGACTTGATGGAACGGGAAGCGTCCGCGATGTCGGTTTCGTTGCTCATGATAGCGTTGATGCCGACTCCGGAACCGCCACCGGTCACGGACACCGTGACGTCCGGTTGGGCGGCGGAAAATGCCTCGGCCAGGTTCTGGACCAGGTTCAGCAGCGTGTCCGAGCCCTTGACCATGAGCTCGCGGGCGACGAGTGTCGTGCCCAGTGCCAGGGCGGCGATGGCCGCGATGGTAATCAGTTTCTTCATTCTGTTCTCCTTTGTATTAGAGCGTTACAGCGCGCTCAGGACGTGGTTCCACTCGAAGCGGAACTGGGCCATGAACGTGTCCACCGGGTCAGCCCCTTCCGTGCGGGGTTGCTCGCGGACCCAGGCGAACTGGAACATCGCCGCCGGCTTTGCACCGCCGGCGCGGCGTAGGAAGTACCAGTTGAACCCGGCGCCATAGCGCGTCAGGCTCTTGGCCAGGTTCACCGGCATTGAGTCGCCGGACTGCTCTTTCCGTTCCCAGGTGCTGAACCGACCGAAGACTTCGAGCTTGCGGCTCATGAGCGAGACCACCGGCAGCAGGTCGATACCGGACTGGGCGTAGTCCTTCGAGTTCTCCTTCAGGGTCGAGTCGACCACGTTACCCGAAGAGTCCTTGGTCAGTGAGTAGTAGCTGAATTTCCGGGTGTAGTCGAACATGATGTACTCGCCGGTCAGCGACACCGGGCCGATTGCGACCTTGGCCATCGGGGAGAAGGCGAAGCGGTCCATGTTGGCCGTGTCGCCGAGTTCGAACTTGGTGTTGTCGCTGTTGCGGCCCTTCTTGTTGTTGGCGTAGGGCGCGATTTCCTTGGCCTTGGAGAAGACCGAGGCGCCGACCTGGACCCCTGCGAACGGGGTCAGGCGCAGGTTGGCAAGCAACTCCGGGGCGATGGAGTTCTTTGCGCCGGTAACCTTGTAGCCTTCGCCGTTGTAGGCGCCGAGCTGCAGTTCGCCGAGACCTTTGGGCAGGAAGCCGTTGACCGTAACGCCGTAGTCGGCGCTGGCGCAGACTCCCTGCGCGTCGGCGAGGGACTTATCCGGATGGGTGTAGTCCCAGGAATATATCTCGCTGAAGTAGTGCTTCTGCATCCCCGCGGTCAGGACGAAATCCTTGACCATCGGCAGTGCCATGTCCATGTAGGCTTCCTTGATACGGACCGAGGCGCCGTCGGCGTAGCTCGATGACGACAGGAAGTCCAGTGTGAGCTTCGAGAACAACTGCGAAGTCCACTGGTGACTGGCGCGCCAGTAGTTCCGCTCGATCAATGAGCGGCTCGCGGTCGGGTTGGTGATGTCGAGTTTCGTTGACTGGTTCATGTAGCGGAACCAGCCGTTGTATTCAAGCTCTGACTGGCCAGGGTCGATGGCGTAGACAGAGCCGGCTGCCAGTATCGCCAGCAGCAGGGCGATTACGGTCCTTTTCATGCGGTTTTGTCCTTTCATGTTCGACGGAATCATAGACCCTCTCGGCTAAGCGCATATAAGGCGAGTGTCAGGTTTCGGTTAACCAAGTGGCAGGGCATCAAAGCCGTTCCTCCGTCGTTACCTCAGCCTCGACCTTAACCTCCACCTCTACCTCTTCCTTGCTCACCCATCCAAGCCTTCCTTCAGACTGATGCTCTGCGAGCCGGCTGCGGGTTTGAGAACAACGTCTCCCTTTTCGTCCAGTCCGGCGGCGGCCCGTTCCCAATCCGACGAGTCCGGGAGTTCGGTGATGTAGGAAATCTCTTCCCATGGGAAGATTCTGACCTTGATTTCGCTGGTGACGATGTTGGCGTTCATCGTCGGGCGCTTGAAGTGAAATGCCCTGCATCGCATCCTGAGATACAGCGAATTCTCTTCCATGACCTCACCGACGACCACGTGATTCGTCTCGTCAGCGTAGGCTTTTCTCATTCTGGCTTTCCATATCTTCGTATTAGCCATCGTTTGTTCCTTTCGTTTCGATGAAAGTGTAGGCCCCCTCGACTAAGCGTGTATAAGCCGCTTGTCAGGTCTGAGTTAATCGAAACGGAGGGAGGTGTTTGGCCCGGCTGCCCGCGGGCGCTCACTTCGTCCGGGAGCGGTCAGCGGTTCCACTCCGCAAGGTCGTCGTGCAGCGGTAGCTGCCTTGGAGTGCGGCAGCAGGGCTGCCGCTTTTCGGGACACCGGACTGGGAAAAGCGGGAGCTGCGCTCCCGCAGTCCAAAGACAGCCTCCCGCGAGCGGTCGGCGCTCAGTACAACGGGCCGCGAAACCGGCGCCGGCACGGGCGAGTCTAATAATGTGGTAAGGATTGGGTCGCTACGCAGCGCGTTCGAACGTCTGGCTGGGAACATAGCTGTACCTGCAACCGGGACAGCAATCGACAGAGCAACTCGGAGGGCAACTCGGGAAGCTATTCTACCCGCAATCGGGAGAGCAACGGTCAGAGCTACGGGGAGAGCAACGGGGCCGGCGACTCAGACCGCAATGGTCAGAGCGACCGGGAGAGCAACGGGTAGAGCAGCGGAGCGAGCAACGGGGACCGCTATTCGGCCCGCAACCGGGACAGCAACCGGGGAAGCGATTCTGAGGGCAATCGGGACAGCAACGGGTAGAACGACCCACACCACAACGGGCAGAACAACAGGGAGAGCAACTGGACCCGCTGCGGGGGGAACGGCGGAGGGGACTTTCGGAAAGGCCCAATAGTGAATTGAGAATGCAGAAGTTAGGACTCGGACGGGCTTGATGAAGCTGTATACTGTGGCTAAACTTCTGGTATGGGCTCCAGGGCGGATTCGGTTGGCTCTGATGCTGCCCTACTTCCTTCGGAAGTAGGGGCGAGGCTCAGACAACTTTGGCCGGAAGTCGTGGTGACCCGTGGCCGTAGGGTCTTCGGCGCGCTGCGCCGGATGCGCAAGACTCGGCCGGTCTGGCGTCAGAAGGCCATGGCCAAGCTCGACATGTGGGCTGCCGAGCACGAACTCCCGCCCGAACCGTTCGCCAGGATGAAGCATGCCGTCATCACCCTGTTCGCCGACATGGAACGCAAGGGCGAACTCGACTAAACGCGAAGCGCGCCGCTCCTTGACTTGACGCCCCTCGGACTTATTCTTCTCAAGCATGGCAACGCCCGCGCCCGACGCCGTCAAACGTCTGGTTGACCACTTCGACCAGAACCGCAAGGTCTTCCTCTCCGACGACTACAAAGAAGAACAACTGTCGAGGGCCAAGACACTGCGCGAGCAACTCCACGTCCTGGGTCGCCAACGGCTTGGTCGTCGGGACAGTTGCCGGAAAACGCAGGCTGGAGCCTAGTGCGTAAAGAGGACATCTACTGGCGCATAGCACCACTACAAGACGTCATGGCCGGAATCGAGGCTGGACTCAGTCGGATTCAGACGCGCATGGACGACGTGGAGTGGTTCGATGTGGACCAAGCTCTAGAGCACTCGGTCTGGCTGCTCGGAGTCGCGTTCGTTGCGGCGCAGGCATACATTGAGGGCACGATTGGAGAGGTTTGGCGCGTACAGAACGAGAAAGACCACGTTCAGTCGAATGCGTCAAGGAAGTTCACGAGTGAATGCCACTCGCACGACACAGCACTCGCCCCAGGTGTCACCCGAATTCAGTTCATCAACGCCGTCGCGAACCACTTCAAGCATCGCGAGTCCCCGCGAGGACTGGACGAACATGTATGGGGCGTTCTGCGAGCGGCCGGGATCACCGAGAAGACCGAGTATCCTTGCGCCCGGGCAACAGAGCTTCTGTGCGGAGAGAAGTGGCGGCTCCGTGCCCTGACCGAGGTCGTGAAAGAATGGCGGGCGCACATCTTCTCTCGCATGGGACGAGGCAAAGCGCACCCACCTTCATGAACAAGCCTGCCGCGAAGCCGACACCGAGGCGTGAAGTCATCGCTGACAATGAGCGAGCCGCGCGGCAGGCCTTCGAGCTAGGCGACAACGTCTCATGCTTTCTTCTCATACACGCGCTGGTAGAGGGGCTGCTCAAGGATTTCCTTCAGCGTCATGGCAAGTGCCGCTTCAAGGACTTGATAGACGACTATCGCTCGTATGTGAAGAGCATGTGTCAAGGCCCAGAGTTCGTGGCCGAACTGACAGCGTTCAACAAGAGGAGAAACCGAGTTGTGCACGACCTTTGGGCGCACGGCTACACCTGGACTAACAGCAGGCAGAAGCTCGTACTGGCCTGTCAGGCGGGGATGATCATGTACGGCCTGTTCGTTGAGTGGCTAGAGACGTTTGACCCGTCAATAACTGAGGTGGGGTATCACTATGATACTTGAGAACGGCGAGGGACCTTCCCATATTTCTGAACGATGTCAAGGCGCGGCATGACAAGATGGTCGAGCTAGCGGAGAACGATGAGCGATAAGCGCGGAACGATGAATGCCGAATGCGACGGCTTGCGGCATGGCGAGAAGAGAGGAGACGTAGGAGAGCATGGTGGCCAAGCAGCAGTTAAGTTCCCAAGCGGCAGAGCAGCCGGCCGGCGCGCGGCGCCGGAGGCGGGTCCCTGACGGCTGGAGGAGAGTTGAGGACCACGTCGTTGACCGCTTCGCCCGCGCAATCGTCAGGGGCCGGTATCGGAACGTCAAAGAGGCCCTGCCCGGGTGTCAGCGCGAGCTTGGGCTGGTCGTGCCGGCCAAACGGCGAGCCGACACGGCCGTGGCCTGGAGGGTGCTCTGTCGCGCCTACGATTTCGGCCTGCCGCGGCGGAAGCACTTCTGGACTGACCCCGAGTTGCGACTTCTCAAGCGCCACGCCTCGGCCCTGGCGCGCGGGGAGTATCCGAATGCTCGGACCGCAGTGCGCCTGTACAAACACGCGTGCGAGCAGGCCGGGATTGCCGCGCGTCACCCGGACAATGTCATTCAAGCCCGGGTCGGCATTCTCGCTCGGGCCATGGGCAGAGAACCGGCCACGCCGCGTTTCTGTCCCAAGGAGTTGCGCGTCATTGCCGGTTTCAACCGAGCCCTGGCCCGGAACGAATACCCTTACGGGAAAGCGGCGGTCGCAGATTGTCTTCAGGCGCTGGCCCGCGCCGGCTTCGTCCACCGCCGGTCCGAAACGAAGATAGCCACGCGCATCAACGCCGGAGCCTGGAAAACGGGCTGGCGGGGCAAGTTTGCTCAGTGGGATGCCTCGGGCATGCGGATCGTTGAGCAGTTCGCCAGGGCGCTGATCGCCGGCCGCTATCCGAGCATCGCTGCGGCGTCCCGCGCCTGCCAGAAGTCTCTGGAGCGTGTCGGCCGGTTCGGAACCCATACCGAGGGCGGACTCGCGAGCAAGCTGAGGAAGATTGCCCTGGCAATGCGCAAGTCGCAGTTCCTGCCGCGATGGCGGCGCGACGAACTGCGCATCGTTGACAGGTTCGCGCGAGCCCGCATCCGGGGCAGATACCCGAGCGCTTCCGTGGCCGCGGCAGGGTGTCGGCGGGCTCTGGAGCGGGCCGGTCTTCCCGAGCACCTGCGAAGGAAGGCGGTCACGTATAAGCTGCTGCAGCGGGTACACGAACTCCGCTGAGTCAATGGAGCGGCCGCGAGGGACACTTCCCATATTTCCGGGCGATGTCAAGGCGCGGCAAGTATGGTTCATCGATGCATCGGAGGATTCGTACATCGGAAGGCACAGGAGCGGTTCCGGCCGGAACGTGGGTTACGGAGTTGACTCGTGTCCGAGGTGCAGTAAGATTTGGGTGATGGCAAAGACAGACAGCATCATTGAAGAGGTACTTCACCTACCCCGTGAATCCAGGGCGCTTCTTGCCGAGAAGCTGCTGGAGAGCTTGGACTATGAGGAAGGCTTCGAAGTCAGCCCGGCGTGGATGGACGAGATAAGGCGGCGCTGCCGGGAAATCGACGACGGGGCAGTGACTCTCTCCTCAAGCGAACGGGTATTCGAAGAACTCAACAGTAAGCTCGGATGAGTCCGGTCGGGTTCCATCCCGCAGCGCGCGAGGAGCTCATCCAGTCTGCACAGTACTACCAGGCCCAGAGCCTTGGGCTCGGACGGCGCTTCGCCGTGGCCGTGCGTGATGCGGTTCACCGGATACAGGAGTTCCCTCTGCTATACCCGGCGCTCGAAGACGACATCCGCCGGTGCCGGGTCCACCGTTTTCCCTACGGTATCGTGTACCGCGCTAAGCCGGAACGCATAGAGGTCCTGGCGGTTATGCATCTGCACCGGCAACCCGGATACTGGAAGTCGCGCGCCGGGCAGGGCTGACACCACCGCGCCACGAGGGGCACTCCCTTCTTCTCTGAACGCCGCCCTCGGCGCGGTCTGACGCAGGCGGGCCCATTCGTTCGGGATAACACAATCCTGACCGGCCGCTTATACTGGCCTGACATACCTGGCGTAGGATAGTGCCGCGCAGATGAAAGCGGTCTCTTCCCCGGAGGGTTCACCTTCCTGCCTCCGAGTTGTCTGCCAGCAGGGGAGCGTCGTACTCTCCCCCTCCCCTGCCTTCCTTGACGAACGCGCCGGATTGACTTCGCGGGCGGTTAGGCGATAATCCAGCCTGTACCTTAGAACCGAAGTCGATGCATAATAGCCCGACCGTGGCCACGTCAAGACACGATAGGTCCGCAGCCGGACAAAGGAGATGATGATGCCCAAGACCAGGACCCAGCACCCGAAGGCGTGCGCACGCGAGCACAGCCGGTGCGTCGTGAGGATGAACGGACCGGTGCGCGACCACCCGCTCGCCATCATTTGTACGGTCGGACCGAGCATTTCCCTCTCGGCGCCGCGCCGTGACGGGAAGTACTCCGATCCCCGCGCGCATACCGACCTGGCTGCGCTCGTAGACAACGGCATGGCTGCCGCACGTATCAACTTCTCTCACGTGACCAGGGCCGGGTTCGCACGCGTCGACCGGCTGATTGCCGCGATCCGGGCGATCGAACGCCACAAGCGGCGACCGATTCCCATCATCATGGACCTGGAGGGACCGAAAATCCGCGTGCGCGGGCTCTTCGTGGCCAGCGGTCGCACGCCGGTCCCGATGGCCGACGTTGAGGTGGCCCGCGGGGACCGGGTCGAGCTGTCGACCTTGAAGTCCTCGCAGCCAATGACGCCTGGCGTCAAAGTCCGTCTTCACGTCCTCTATCCCAAGAGCTTCCTGGCTGAGGTGAACAGCGGCGATACCGTCGTCGTCGGTGACAGTGACGTTTTCCTGCGCGTGGAGAGCAAGGCAGTGCCGGCAACGGTCACATGCGTGGCGCAGCACAAGGGGAAGCTGGCGGTCGGCAAGGGCGTTGACCTGCCCGACGTGCCGGGCGGCCGGCTCACGGCCGGGCCCAAGGATATTGCCGAAGACTGGGAGGCCCTGCGCCACGGGTTCGACGTCGACCTGGTTGCCCAGTCGTTCGTGCAGGGGGCAAGCGATGTCGATGACCTCTGTGACATGATGAAGGAGAACCCGCGCGGACCGCGGCCGATAGTCGCAAAGATTGAGTCACGCCTCGGCTATGAGCGCGTGGATGAGATACTCGCCCTGGACGCCGTGTTCGGACTGATGGTAGCGCGCGGCGACCTGGGCAACATGGTCGCGTACGACGAGATACCGAAAGTGCAGAAGGGCCTAATCGACAAGGCCAACGTCGCCGGCAAGCCGGTCATCGTGGCGACCCAGTTGCTGGAGTCGATGATGCACCGGCCGCGGCCGCACCGCTCCGAGCCGCAGGACATAGCCACGGCAATCGAGGAAGGCGCGGACGCACTGATGCTTTCCGGCGAGACAGCGGCCGGCGACTTCCCGCTCGAATCGGTCCAAGTGATGGCCCGTGTCATCGCCGCCAGCGTGCCAATCGACCGGCGGCGCTACCTTGAGAAGTTCGCCGGCAACTACAGCAAGAAGCCGACCGACCGGATCATCAACGTGCTGGGCTACCCGATCTGCGAGCTGGCCGAGGTCGCGAATTCGCCGTTCATCATGTCCTACGCCACGACCGGAATCAGCGCCACCATGATTTCACGGTTCCGGCCGAAGATGCCAATTCTGGCGCTGACGCCGAACGTCGTGACCGCGCGGCTGCTGCGACTGCTGTACAACGTTTGCCCGGTGCTGGTTGACCCCGACGGTGCGGACCTTCCCCGCCGGCCCGAGGACGCGATTCGGTTCTGCCGGAAGGTGGTCGAGGAATTGGGGCTGGTCGGGGAGTTTGACCTGCCCGGCCGACACATCGCGCTGACGCTTCAGCCGAAGATACCGAACGTCCGGTCCCGCTCAGTCATCGTATTCCGCTGGTAGCCTGCCCGACGACTTCGTTTCCTGCTGAGTCCTCGGCTGCCGGTCCCAGACTGACGCCGTGCCGGGCCCTGGCTTGACAGAATCCGTTTGACAGCGCCCGCTTCCGCACCTAGACTTGAATCAGGAGGCTATAAATATGGAGGATATACATATGCGCCTGACCCGTGTGATCGCCCTTTCGGTCCTGTTTGTCTTTTCGCTCGGTTCCAGCCAGTGGTTGGAAATGACGATTCCGCTACCTGACTCGCTGGGTGCTATCACCGGTCCCCAGACTCTGGTCTGGGACTCGCTGGACAACACGCTGTTTGTCGGCGGCGACAGCGGAGTGCTGGTCATTGACGGCGCGACCAGCGAACGGGTTGCCCGGGTCTGGACCGGAAGCACGGTATCCGCCGTCGGCTACAACCCTCAGAACAACAAGGTCTACTGCGCGAACCAGAGTGACAACAACGTAACCGTGATAGACGGCGCATCGAACACGGTGCTGGCCACGGTTACCGCCGGTGACTTCCCTCAGGCCCTCTGCTACAACTCGCAGAACGACAAGGTCTACTGCGCGAACTACCTGAGCGACAACGTAACTGTGATAGACGGCGCATCGAACGCGGTGCTGGCCACGGTGACGGCTGGAAGCTACCCGGATGCCCTCTGCTACAACCCGCAGAACAACAAGGTCTACTGCATGAACCAGGGCAGCGGCAGCGTGACCGTAATGGACGGCGCAACGAACGCGGTGCTGGCCACGGTCATGGCCGGCGACTTCCCTCAGGCCCTCTGCTACAACCCGCAGGACAACAAGGTCTACTGCGCCAACTACCTGGCCGATAACGTGATGGTGATAGACGGAACAACGAACGCGGTGCTGGCTGCGGTCACCGCCGGAAACGGGCCTCGCGCCCTCTGCTACAATCCCCAGAACAACAAGGTCTACTGCGCGAACTACGGGGGCGACAACGTGACCGTGATAGACGGCGCATCGAACGCGGTGCTGGCCACGGCCACAGCCGGGGATGCCCCTCGCGCCCTCTGCTACAACCCGCAGAACAACAAGGTCTACTGCGCGAACCAGGGCGACGACAACGTGACCGTGATAGACGGCGCAACGAACACGGTACTGGCCACGGCCGCAGCCGGCGACTTCCCTCAGGCCCTCTGCCACAACCCGCAGAGCAACAAGGTCTACTGCGCGAACTCGTACAGCAACAACGTGACCGTGATGGACGGTGCATCAAACGCGGTGCTGGTCACGGTCGTCACCGCCGGCAGCTACCCGGAGGCCCTCTGCTATAACTCGCAGAACGACAAGGTCTACTGCGCCAACTACCTGAGCGATAACGTGACCGTGATAGACGGAGCAACGAACGCGGTGCTGGCCGCGGTTGCCGCCGGAACCGGCCCTCGCGCCCTCTGCTACAATCCGCAGAACAACAAGGTCTACTGCGCGAATTACCTGGGCGACGACGTAACCGTAATAGACGGTGCAACGAACGCGGTGCTGGCCACGGTCACCGCCGGAGACGAACCCGCTGCCCTCTGCTACAACCCGCAGAATAACAAGCTCTACTGTACGAATGATGTAAGCAACAACGTGACCGTGATAGACGGTGCAACGAACGCGGTGCTGGCCACGGTGACGGCCGGAGACCGACCCAGCGCCCTCTGCTACAACCCGCAGAACAACAAGCTCTACTGCGCGAATGATGTAAGCAACAACGTGACCGTGATAGACGGTGCATCGAACGCGGTGTTGGCCACGGTCACGGTCGGAGACGGGCCTCGTGCCCTCTGCTACAACCCGCAGAACAACAAGCTCTACTGCGCGAATGATGTAAGCGACAACGTAACCGTGATGGACGGAGCAACGAACGCGGTGCTGGCCACGGTCACGGCCGGAGACGGACCTCGTGCCCTCTGCTACAACCCGCAGAACAACAAGGTCTACTGCGCGAACTACCTGAGCGACAACGTGACCGTGCTGGATGGTGCATCAAACGCAGTGCTGGCCACGGTCACGGCCGGAACCGGCCCTGATGCTCTCTGCTACAACTTGCAGAACAACAAGGTCTACTGCGCGAACTCAGGCGGCGACACCGTGACCGTGATAGACGGAGCTGCGGACTCGGTCGTGACGACGATTGGCGTTGGAGCCAACCCCATCGACATGGTCTGGAACCCGGCGCAGAACCGGGTGTATGTGGTGAGCTGCGACGGCTCCAGCATTTCCGTGCTGCGTGACTCGGGCGGGGGAATAGAGGAAAGCCCCAGGCCGCAAGCCGCAAGCTACAAGCTGACGGCCACGGTCGTCCGTTCCGTTCTCTTTCTGTCTGAAGCGGTGAACGGTAAACGGTCGGTGGTAGGCTGTCAGTTGCTCGACATCAGCGGACGCAGGGTTATGGAACTGCGGCCCGGTCCAAACAACGTGCGGGCGCTGGCACCCGGAGTGTACTTCGTACGCGAGGCCCAAGCGCAAGCTCAGGCCGTCCGCAAGGTCATCGTGCAGCGGTAGCTGCTTTGGAGTGCGGCAGCAAAGCTGCCGCCTTTCGGGACTCCGAACACAGAAAAGCGGGAGCTGCGCTCCCGCAGTCCAAAGGCCTATCCGAACCGACCGGAGATGTAGTTTTCGGTATCGGGTTCTCTGGGGTTGGTGAATATCTGCTTGGTCGTGCCGAATTCTTTGAGCACGCCCAGCAGCATGAAGCCGGTGTAGTCGGAGACGCGGGCCGCCTGCTGCATGTTGTGCGTCACTATGACAATCGAGTAGCGGTCTTTGAGGCTGCGCATCAGGTCTTCGATGTGAAGCGTGGCAATCGGGTCCAGCGCCGAGCAGGGCTCGTCCATCAGCAGCACTTCCGGCTCGACCGCGAGCATCCGCGCGATGCAGAGGCGCTGGCGCTGTTCGTCGGTGAGGCGGAGCGCGCTGTCGTTCAGCTTGTCCTTGACCTCGTCCCACATGTGCACCGAGCGAAGGCAACGTTCGACAATGGCCTGCAACTCCGAGCCGTTGTTGGTGCCGTGGATGCGCGGGCCATAGGCGATGTTGTCGAACACCGAAAGCGGAAAGGCGTTGGGGCGCTGGAAGACCATGCCGACGCGCTTACGTAGTTCAAGTACACTCAGGCGATAGATGTCGCTGCCGTCAAGCAGAATTGTGCCTTTGATGCGCGCGCCGTCCACGAGTTCATTCATCCGGTTGAGGCTGCGCAGCAAGGTTGATTTGCCGCAGCCGGACGGGCCGATGATGGCGGTTATCGCGCATGCGGGGAAGGCGATGGAGACTGATTTCACCGCCTGGAAGCTGCCATAGAAGACGTCGAGGTTCAGAGTCGCGAGTTTCGAGTTGCGGGTTTCGAGTTGGGGCGGAGAGGGTTCAAAGCGTCTAGGGGTCAAGGGGTCAAGGGTCGGCATCGGCTAGCCTATCCTTCCTGAGACGTAATCGTCGGTGCGTTTGTCCTTGGGCTTGGTGAAGATCTGCGCCGCTTCGCCCATCTCGATGAGTTCGCCGGAGAGGAAGAATGCGACCCGGTCGGAGACGCGGGCGGCCTGTTTGGTGTTGTTGGTGACGAGGACGAAAGTGTACTGCTGCTTGAGTTCGCGCATGGCGGTCTCAATCTGGGCGGTTGAAATCGGATCGAGACCGGAAGTCGGCTCATCCATCATGATTACTTCGGGGTCCACGGCAATGGTACGCGCGATGCAGAGGCGCTGCTGCTGGCCGCCGGAGAGTCGCAGCGCCGAGCTGCTGAGCCGGTCCTTGACTTCGTCCCAGAGAAAGGAAGAGCGCAGGCTGCGCTCGACGATGTCATCCAGTTGCTGCCGGCGATGGTGGCGCTGCAGGCGCGGGCCGTAGGCGACGTTGTCGAAGATGGTACCGGGGAGCGGGACCGGCGTGGCGAATATCAACCCGACCCGGCGGCGCAGGACGTCGATGTCTATCCTGCGGACTTCCTCGCCGTCGAGCAGGACGTCACCGGAGCGCATGAACTCGGGCTGGGTTTCAATCAGGCGGTTGATGACGCGCAGCAGCGAGGTCTTGCCGCTGTGCGCCGGCCCGATGACCGACACGATGGTATTGGCCTCGATGTCGAAACTCACGCCCCGCAATATGAGCCGCTTGTTCACCGCAACCGCGAGGTTGCGGACGGAAACCTTAGGACCAGATCGAGATTGAGGTTGAGGCATGGAGTTCTTGACCTTGACCTTAACCTTAGCCTTTTCCTAGCGCATCTTCCTGGTGAGACGGTACATCAGGAGATAGGCGACGACGTTGATGAGCAGAATCGCGATGATGAGCAGGAGCGCGGTGCCGTAGGCGCGCTCCATCGAAAGGCCTTCGCGGGCGAGGATGTAGAAGTGGACCGCCATGGTGCGGGCCGGGTCGAAGAGCGACTTCGGGATGAGCAAAGACGAGCCGGCAGTGAAGATGACGACCGCGGTTTCAGCGACGCTGCGGCCCATGCCGAGGATGACGCCGGTGAGAATCCCGGGCAGGGCATTGGGCAGGACCACGCGCACGATGGTCTGGGATTTTGCCCCGCCGAGCGAGTAGCTGACTTCGCGCAGATTGTGAGGCACGGATCGAATGGCCTCTTCGCTGGTGCGGATGATGGTCGGCAGAATCATGAAGGCGAGCGTGAGGCCGCCGGCAGCGATGGACCAGCCCATGCGCAGCCGGATGACGAAGAGGATGAAGCCGAACAGGCCGAAGATAATCGAGGGGACGCCGGCGAGCGCGTCCGCGCCGAAGCGAATGACCCGCGTAATCGCCGACTCACGGGTGTACTCGGTCAGGTAGACCGCGCTGCCCACGCCGATTGGCGTCGCGATTATGATGGCAAGCAGGGTGATGTAGATGGTCGCAATGATGGTCGGCAGAATGCCGCCTTCCTTGCCCATCCGTTCCGGCATGCCGAACAGGAACTCGGGCGTGATGACGTGTGCGCCCTTGCTGGCGATGAAGCCGATGATGAAGAAGAGCACGACGAGCGTGAACAGGGTCATCGCCGCAAGCGCGACCCAGACGACGCGCTGCCAGGCGAGAGGGCGTATCAGCATGAGGAGAATTCAAAGTGCAGAATGCAAAGTGCAAAGTGCAAAATAACCGGACTCTCGCGACGTCGGGAATCCTCACTTGAATCCTGGAATCCTTGAATCCTCGACCCCTTTTCTCTCACGTTCTCGGCCTCGCTATTACAAGCGCGATGGTGTTAAGGATGGCGATGATTACGAACAGGACCATGCCGGTGGCGAAGAGCGCGGCCTGGTGGTCCCCCGAGGCGTAGCCCATCTCGAGCGCGATGTTGGAGGTGAGGGTGCGGACCGGCTGCAACAGAGATGTAGGCATGGTCAAGGCGTTGCCCGCGACCATGATGACGGCCATGGTTTCGCCGATGGCCCGGCCCATGCCGAGGATGAACGCGGCGATGATGCCGGAGCGGGCGGCGGGTAACTGCACGCGGTAGAGTGTCTGCCAGCGGGTAGCGCCCAGCGCGAGCGAGCCCTCTTTGTAGAGCGGTGGCACCGCGTTGAGCGCGTCGAGGCTGATGGCGATGACCGTCGGCAGAATCATAATGCCGAGGATGATGGCCGAGGCGAGCACGCTGAACCCGGGACCGCCGAGCGATCGGCGAATGAGCGGGATGAGCACGACTACGCCGATGAAGCCGTAGACCACGGATGGGATCCCCGCCAGCAGTTCGATCATTGGCTTCAGGATGCGCACGCTCCAGCGCGGGGCGAACTCGGCAAGGAACATCGCGCACGACAGGCCGAGAGTGGCGCCGATGATGACCGCCAGGACCGTGACCTCGAGCGAACCGACAATCATCGGCAGAATTCCGAAGTTACCCCTGCTCGGTGCCCAATGGGTGGATGCGATGAAGTTCCAGACGCCGACCTTGGCGACCAGCGGCACGCCCTCGCGGAAGATGAGGTAAGCGATGAGGAATATCATCACCACGGCCGAGAACGCGACGAGCAGCAGTCCCTTTTCGATCAGCTTTTCGCGCATGGGAACGAAGGGTTCAGGGGATCAGGGGTTCGAGGGTTCACGGGTTCCGGGTGTCCGGGACTTTGCACTTTGACTTCTGCATTTTGCAGTTTGACTTGTCATCTTATCCTCGTAAGTCCTTCTTCGACGAGCGCGGTCTGGCCCGAGTCGCTGAGTACGTAGTCGATGAAGGCCTTGGCGGTACCCGTTGCCTCGCCGTTGGTAAGAAACAGGAACTGGCGCACGACCGGGTACCGGCCCGTGCGGATGGTGGCTTCAGTCGGCGCGATGCCGCCCAGGAGGATTGCCGCGACGCGCTCGTCAATGAGTCCTGCGGAAATGTAGCCGATTGCGTCCGGGTCGGCGGCGACGATTTCGCGTACCGCGCCGTTGGAGTCTTGCACCAGCGCGTCGGGGGCGAACGCGGCCGGGTTCGTCTTACCGTTCTTGTCCTTTGCAGTGCCGGCGACCATTACTTTCTCCTCGAAGCTTGCGCGCGTACCCGAGCCTTCCTCGCGGGTGATGGCCGTGATGCGCCTGTTTGGGCCGCCGAGTTTCTGCCAGTTCCTGATGCGGCCGGCGAAGACATCACGCGCCTGTTCCATGGTCAAGCGCCGCACCGGGTTCCGGACGTTGACGATGAGAGCAATCGCGTCGTGAGCAATGGGGATTTCGACCAGACCCTTCTCTTCAGGAGTGAGTTCGCGCGAGGACATACCGATGGCACAAATACGGCTTGTCACCGCGCGGATACCGGCGCTGGAACCTCCGCCCTGCACACTGATCTTTGCGTCCGGGTGTGCGCGCATGTAAAGCTCGGCCAGACGCTCAGCAAACGGCTCGACCGAAGTGGAGCCGGCGAGCGTAATCGCCGTCTTGGACGCGCGACCGCAGCCCAGCGGCAGCAGGAGCACCGCTGTGAAGAGGAGACGGGCTAACCCGCGGAACGATAAGTGCGTAAGCATGCCTTCTGCCAAACCGCCTTGGCTTGGATACACTCCAGTATATGGAACAGAATCAAGTGCGTATCAGTTCTGTGTTAAGGGAATGTTAAGGCTGGAGTGCGTTCGTTTCACTGGAATAATGAAGACGGACACTGACAGCGTGAGGGATCGCAGCCAGCTAGATGGCTGAGCCCGCTGGCGCAGGAATGGGCGTATCGTTCAAGATACGCTTGACTCCGGGAGTGACGTTCCTATAATCGCACGTGCACCCGTCCGGAACGGTCCGGCAGCGACTGGGCCTCCAGATTCTCTTCGATTTCTCAAGCATCACCGACGCCATCGGTTTCTGCTCCGACCACGGGCTGGCCGTGCTCGAAATCAACCTCGGCAACATCGAGTTCCAGCGACAACTAGCCGATTCGCGCGAACGGCGGCGGATACGCGCCGCCGCGCTCCGCCAACGGGTGGCCCTGGCGATTCACGCAATCGACGGGCCATCTTTCTTTACTGCCAGCGAAATGGTGCGCGCGGCCGGGGTCAGGCAGCTCAGGCAGGAGCTCGATTGGGCGCACGGCATCGGGGCGAGGAACGTCGTTATGCACCTCGGGTTCGACATGAACTTCAGCATGGACGGCCGCACCCGCTTCACGCATCAGGAATTCCCCGAGTACTACGCAGCGGCGCTGACCGGCGTGCTGACAGAGCTTAAGGCCTACGCCCGCGGCCGGGCGATGCTCTGCGTCGAGAACGTCGGCGGGTTCCGGTACGGGCTGACTCCGCCAATCCTCAGCCGGCTGCTCGGCGGTAACCTTGGCCTTTGCCTTGATGTCGGGCACGTGAACGTGCAACCACCGAAGCAGCGGGCGAAAGAAATGGCGTTCTTCCGCAAGCACCGGCAGAGCATCTTTCACAGTCACGTCCACGATAACTCCGGACTGCGCGACGAGCACTCGGCGCTCGGACGGGGCCGCATCGACTTCGTGCCGTTCTTCCGCCTGCTTGCGAAGACCGACGCACTCGTGGTCTTCGAGGTCAGACCGAAGGAGTCGGCGCTTGAGAGCGTCCGCTACTTCGAGAAGGAAATTGGACCACGCCTCTGAGGAAATGACCAGGTGCCAATGGCCAATAACCAGTCAATGACCAAAGGGGACTGTCCCCGCACGGGGACTACGCTAGAAGCACTGTGAGCAAGGCACCACGGCTCGAACAGCTCGAGCAGGAGTGCAAGGACCGCAGCGTAAGGCTCATCTATGACGACCTGCGCAGCGAAGGCGGATTGTGCCGCCTGCGCGACGGCTACTTCCTGATTCTCAACCGGCGGTTGGCATCCGAAACCAAGGCTCGAATCATCGCCGATGCTCTGGCGCGGGTCGGGAACTGTCCCCGCACGGGAACTGTCCCCAAAGCCGAAGAGGGGGTTGTACCCGAAGGGGAACTGTCCCCAAAGCCGGCTCACGAGTCCTCGCCGGTCATCGTTGACTACCCGGAGCCCGTGTACGAAGAACCCGCAGTCGGGGTTCCTGTTACCGCCGGAGTTCCGGACAGCCAGAACTAAGCCCCGATTGGAGAATCAGAGGCGGGCCTTGCGGCCCGTCTCTGATTTCGGGAACGGAAACGACAAAGGCGCAAAGTCGGGTGCGATCGGCAGTGTCATTGTCTACCTAGTGCTCCTGTTGGCTCTATGTCGAATTCTGGGACTCGCCTTCAGCTTGACTCCGACCGAGGATGGGTATAATTGTGGTAGCGACGTCGAGTGCTGCGTGGTTGCGGATGAACGCCACGCCGGTCATTTCGGCGCCGAGCAGCGTGGGGCCCCGTCCGACCTGGAGGTGAGACATGTTACGCGACCGTATCAGCCTTCCGTACGTTCGAACCGCTACTTCCGCCAACCGGGTCGTGCGACCCTTGGCAATGCTGGTGGCGATCTGCTGCTGCCTGTCGGCAGCAAGCGGCCAGTGGCCGGAGACGATGACCGAGCCGGTTGCCGCCTCGCGGCCCGGCTTTGACCCGCAGGACGTAGTCCGGCAGGTCCGCCCTGCCCGCTCCGGGCCGTCAGCCGCCGGCCCAGAGCTGTCAGACATTGACGACGGCGAGTTCCTGATTGACACAAGCGTCGCCTACCTTCCCTCACCGAGCAGCCAGGGAGAACCGGCGATCGCTTCTGATGGCGCAAACTTCCTCGTGATCTGGCATGACGGCCGCAGCGGCTCCGATATCTACGGAGCGCGGGTGACGCCCGCCGGGGTGGTGCTCGACCCTGCCGGCATCGCCATCTCGACCGCAGCGGATAACCAGTCCGTCCCTGCTCTTGCCTTTGATGGGACAGATTTCCTCGTAGTCTGGCAAGACCATCGCGACGGCTTCGCTATCTATGGAACGCGGGTGACGCCCGCCGGGGTGGTGCTCGACACCGCCGGCTTCGCCATCTCGACCGCGACGAGGGGGTACGACCCTGTCCTTGCCTTCGACGGCGAGAACTTCCTCGTAGTCTGGCATGACTATGGCACCGCCTCCGACATCTACGCAGCGCGGGTAACGCCCGCCGGGGTCGTGCTCGACACCGCCGGCTTCACCATCTCGACCGCAGCGAACAGCCAGACGTATCCGGCCCTTGCCTTTGACGGCGAGAATACCCTGGTGGTCTGGCAAGACGGCCGCAGCGGCTCCGATATCTATGGAGCGCGGGTGACGCCCGCCGGGGTGGTGCTCGACACGGCCGGCTTCGCCATCTCGACCGCGACGAACAGCGGGTACGTCCCTGCCCTTGCCTTTGATGGTGAGAACTCCCTGGTGGTCTGGCAAGACAACAGCCGCGGCTCCGATATCTATGGAGCGCGGGTGACGCCCGCCGGGGTGGTGCTCGACCCCGCCGGCATCGCGGTCTCGACTGACACGGTCGACAAGCGCAACCCTGACGTTGCCTTTGACGGCGAGAACTCCCTCGTAGTCTGGTTTAGCTACGGCAGCACCGAGGACATCCACGGAGCGCGGGTGACGCCCGCCGGCGAAGTGCTCGACCCCGCCGGCATCGTCGTCTCGGAAGCGGCAAGCAACCAGTGGGTACCGGCCCTTGCCTTCGACGGCGAGAACTCCCTGGTGGTCTGGACCGACGAGCGCAACAGCGGCTCCGGTGACATCTACGGAGCGCGGGTTACGCCCGCCGGCGCGGTGCTCGACCCCGCCGGCAAGGTCATTTCGACCGCAACAAACAGCCAATCGCATCCGGCCCTTGCCTCTGACAGCGAGAACTATCTCGTGGTCTGGGAAGACGGGCGCAACGGCGTCGACTCCGACATCTACGGAGCGCGGGTGACGCCCGCCGGGGTGGTGCTCGACACAGCCGGCGTCGCTATATCGACCGCGACGAGCGACCAATCGCATCCTGCCATTGCCTTTGACGGCGAGAACTTCTTCGTGGTCTGGGAAGACGGCCGCAGCGGCTCGTCCCACATCTATGGAGCGCGGGTGACGCCGACAGGAGTGGTCCTCGACACAGCCGGCATCGCTGTCTCGGAGGCAGTAGACGAACAGCGCAGCCCTGCCCTTGCCTTTGACGGCGAGAACTTCCTCGTAGCCTGGGCAGACTACGGTAGCGGAGGTAGCGGCTTATCATGGGACATCTACGGAGCGCGGGTGACGCCGACTGGGGTGGTCGACTCCACAGACATCGCCATATCGACCGCAGTGAACACCCAATCGCATCCGGCCATTGCCTTTAACGGCGAGAGTTTCCTCGTGGTCTGGGCAGACTCCCGTGGCGGCTTCTCCGACATCTACGGAGCGCAGGTGACGCCCGCCGGCGTCGTGCTCGACACCGCCGGCATCGCCATATCGACCGCAGCGAACAACCAGTACTTCCCTGCCTTTGCCTATAACAGCCAGGACTTCGTCGTGGCCTGGGAAGACAAGCGCAACGACGGCTACTGTGACATCTACGGAACACTGGTGGCGCCCGGAGGGTGGGTGCGCGACACCTCAGGCTTCGAGATCTACGGCGTCAACGCAGCGAACAGCCACTGGTCTCCTGCGCTTGTCTCTGAAGGCGAGAACACCCTCGTCGTCTGGCAGGACAGCCGCAGCCACACGTCATACGATATCTACGGAGCGTGGGTAACGTTCATCGGCTCCGTATTCAGCCACGGTCACGTCGTCGTACAACCAGGGAACCAGCTGTATCCGGCGCTGGCGCGTGGCGCTGACAATCAGACGTTCCTTGTCTATCAGGGCTGGACCGGGACGGTCGGCGGCAAGCCATATAACACTAACCTCATCTGGGGCAAGATAGGTCTGCATCCCGCTATCGAGGAAATGACGAAACCCGAAGTACTAGTGACCAATAGCGGAGCTACGATTGTCCGCGGAGTGCTGTTCCTGACGGAAACCGCAAGCCTGCTGGACATCAGCGGGCGCAAGGTGATGAACCTCATGCCCGGCGCGAATGACGTGGGTCGGCTCGCGCCCGGCGTGTACTTCGTGCGGGCAGAACCCCAAGCCGCAAGCCTCAAGCCCCAAGCTGTCCGCAAGGTCGTGGTGACGAGGTAGCCAGCAGCTACGGAACAAACAGGCCCGGCAGTCAGCCTGGGACGTCCAGAATCGCGGCCTTCAGGGCTTGAAGTTGGGCATACCTGGCCCGGAACGGAAGCCGGTGTGGTTAGGCGAGTCCTTACCGACCTAAGTACCTGAGAGAGGCTGCGTTAGGTGCGGTCAAGGTCACGGAAACAGACATTCCGGGAACCACGGTGCGAACCGTTCCGGGAACGGTTCCCGGGGTGGTTTCCATAGGGGTTCTGACGGGGGTTGGCGGGTGGGTTTTCTCGGCGATTCTGTGGGTGATTTGCAGCGCGACGTGCGGACCTTTCCGGAGGGCGACTTGCGGACGGGCTCTTGCGGCGATTGCCAATCCGACTTCCCAGCCGATTCGCACCGCGACTCCGAAGCCGACTTGCGGCGCGATTCGCGAAGGGACTTGCGGGCCGTTTCCGACCGCGGTTTGCGCGGCGAGTCACGAAGGCTTCTGCGTGTGTCGACGTGCCTCGGTCCGAACCACCGACATCCGACCATCCTTCGAGCAAGCCGACCTTGGAGACCTGGCGGCCATAAGAAATGAAGACACAACGAGACCGCGCGGTACGACCGGTTCGGCACCACACGGCCCTGATTCCGAGCAGACCCTGCCCTGAGGAAACGGCCCATTTCGGGCAGGTCATTCCTCGATGAACGTTCGCTTGACAAGGCACGGGACGCGGGTATTCTGTCCCAACCGGGGCTTATGCTCCGGAGTCGGCGAAGCGCAAAACAGGAGAGTAGCATGAAGAAGTGCTGTACTGGACTGGCGGTCATCCTCGTGTCGCTTGCTGCCTTCGGCGTCGTTAACGCCCAGCAAGACTTCCACGGGGTGGTTGACCCGACTGGCCACACGGTCACTGTGGACACGGCCATCGTAACAGTGACGCCGGCGGTCGAGACGTTCCCCACCCCGAGCTGGGGCGTAGGGTCAAGCCTGGACACCTTCGATTTCCCGAACCTCACCAAATGGCCGGACATGGTCGTGCTGCTGGGGACGATGGACGCCAATCGCGTTGGCTTCGAGTACCCCAACCCGGTACGTAACGAGTGGTATCCATTCGGCAGTGGCGGCATCGCCTCGGCCAGAGTGATGTTCTACGGCGGGACCGGCGTTGAAGAACCGAGGTCCGCGGTTGTGCCCCGACCGTGCCTGAACGTCAGCCCCAGCGTGGTGACGGCGCAGATGACGGTCAGACTGGAGCGTCCGGGACCGGGCAGACCGGTGGTCGAAGTGTTCGATGCGGCCGGCAACCTGATTCGCTCGCTCAATTGCACGGCCGGCGCAAACGGATTCGCCACCACGACGTGGAATCGTGAGGACGGACTTGGACACCTGGTTCCCGGCGGCATCTACTTCTGCCGGTATGCCGCTCCCGGAGCCGTCGCTGTCCGGAAGGTCTTAGTAGCGCATTAACCGTATCGGCTGAATCGAGAAGAGGGCGGCCTTACGGCCGCCCTCTCTTACATTAGCACTCCAACAACCGCGGGCCGGCAGATGCCGGCCCGCTTGCTTGTGCTTGAGCTTGTGCTGCTCAGGACATCCCGAACGCCTCCTGCCGTTTGTGTAACAGCGCCCACTGCGCATCAATCTGGCGCTGGGCCTCGGCAATGACTGCCTTGCCCTTGTCGTCCTTGAACAGATGGCTGAACCGACCCTGCGGCTTCATGAACTCCTCGACCGGCTTCTTCTCCTTCGGCTCGTAGTTGATCTTGTACTTGCCGTTCTCCCATTCGTAGATTGGCCAGAAGCAGGTGTCGGCCGCGAGCTTCGACATCGCGACGGTTAGACCGCCGGCATGGCCCCAGCCGAGCGGGCAAGGCACGAGCACGTTGATGAACGAAGGCCCGTCCGCGGCCAGCGCCTTGCCGACCTTGGTGACGAGGTCGTTCCAGAGCGCGATAGTAGTCTGCGCTGCGTACGCCGCGTTGTGGGCGATCATGATTTCCATGATGTCCTTGCGCGGCACCGTCTTGCCCGGGATCACTGCACCTGCGGGCGTAGTCGTCGTGTGTGCGCCATAGGGCGTGGCCGAGCTGCGCTGGATGCCGGTGTTCATGTAGCCTTCGTTGTCGGTGCAGACGTAGAGGAACTTGTGGCGACGCTCGAACGCGCCCGATATGGCCTGGAAACCGATGTCGTATGTGCCGCCGTCACCGCCGAACGCGATGAACTTCAGGTCTTCCTTGATGCTGCCCATCTTCCTGTGGAAGTTGTAGGCGGCGACGACGCCGGACGCGGTCGAGGCCGCGGTCTCGAACGCGGTGTGAATCATCGGTATCTGCCAGGCCGCGTGCGGGTAGATAGACGAGAAGATCTCGGTGCAGCCGGTCGGCATGATGCCGACGACCGGCTGGGGCGCGGCGAGCAGTATCTGCCGCACCGCCAGCGCCTCACCGCAACCGGCGCAGGCCCGATGCCCGCTCGAGAAGAGCTCGGGGTTCTTACAGAGGTCCTTTAGTCGTGCCATCTCCTACTCCCCTCTCCGTTCCGTGCGGTTTTGCATTTTGCCTTTTGACCTTTGACCTTTGACTTGATTCTTCATGCTCTACCTCACTCCGATGTAGGTCACGAGATCTTCTTTCTTGCCCGCATACGCCTGCTCGAGCACGGTCGCAGCGTCGGCGAGCGAGAACTCCTTGCCGCCCAGGCCGTAGACGTACGACAGCATCTTGGGTCGCTGGGGCGCGTCGTACAGCGCCGAGCTGGTTTCCGTAAAGAGCGCGCCGCCGTACGAGTTGACCGCGTCGGCGCGGTCCATCACTGCAACGGTCTTGAACTTCGCGAGCGATTCCTTGAGCACCTGGTGCGGCAGGGGCCGGAACACGCGCAGCTTCACCATCCCGACCTTCTTGCCCTGGTTGCGCATCGTGTCCACCGCGTCGCGCATGGTGCCGCAGGCCGAGCCCATCAAGAGCACGACCGCTTCGGCGTCCTCACAGCGGTACTCGTCGATGATTCCGTAACCCCGGCCGAACTTCTGCTTGAACTCGGCTTGTACCTCCTCGATTATCGGCAGCGCCTTGTTCATGCCCTCGATCTGGGAGCGCTTAAACTCGAAGAAGTAATCCTGCATGGTCGCCGGCCCGACGAGAATCGGCTTCTTGTAGTCCAGCAGGTTCCAGTTCGGCTTGTACGGGCCTAGAAACTCGCGCACCGGCTTATCCTCGAAGGTCTCGATGCGCTCCATGCAGTGAGACAGGATGAAACCGTCCACGGCGCAGAAGGCGGGCAGGGATGCCCGCTCAGCGATCTTCACGCACTGGATGAGCGTATCGTAGCCTTCCTGCACCGTCTCGCAGAAGAACTGCATCCAGCCCGAGTCGCGCGAGGCGAGCGAGTCGGAATGGTCGCCATGGATGTTCAGCGGCGACGACAGCGAGCGGGAGGCGATAGGCACGACGATCGGCAGCCGCAAGCCCCCGGCGATGAACAGCATTTCGTGCATCAGGGCGAGCCCCTGCGACGCGGTCGCGGTCATCGTCCGGCAGCCGGATGCGGCCGAGCCGATGCAGGCGGCCATTGCCGAATGCTCGCTCTCCACCGCCACGAACTCGGAGTCGACCTTGCCGTCGCTCACGTACTGGGCGAATATCTGCACGATTTCGGTCGAAGGCGTAATCGGGTATGCGGCAACCACATCCGGGTTAATCTGCCTCATCGCATACGCCAGCGCCTCATTCCCCGTCTTTGCCAGAATCACGTCCGCCTCCCGTCCGCCAATCTGCAATCTGCAATCTGCAATCTGCAATTCCTCACTTGCGCTCCTCTTCCATCGCAATCGCCTGCACCTTGGTAGGACAGACGCTCGCGCAGATGCCACAACCCTTGCAGTAATCGTAGTTGATGCCGGTCATCTTCCCGTCCTTGACCATGATGGCGGCGTCCGGGCAGTAGATCCAGCACGTCAGGCAGTGGATGCACTTCTCCGCATTCCAGCAAGGACGCTGCGACCGCCACGCGCCGGTCTTGTTGTCGAGCACGGCCTTCGGGTCGTCGATAATCGCCCCGCAAGGCAGCTCTTTCCAACTCTTCAACTTCGCCATGTCAATTCGCCTCCGTGTGCCGGTCCGGGGCTCCGGTCCGTCCATTTTGACCTTTGCATTTTGCACTCTGAATTTTGACTTGAGTCCTCATGGCTAGCACCTCACTTCTTCGTACGCCCGGCGGACGCTGACCAGGTTCGGCTCGATGAACTTCTCCTTGCCGCCCCGGAACTTCTCGCTCAGCTTGTGCTTGATTGCCGCCATCAGCGGTTCTAACTCGAGCACGCCGGTCGCTTTCACCAGCGCGCCGAGCATCGGCGTGTTGGGGACGTTCTTGCCCACGGTCTCCATCGCTATCTTCGAAGCGTCCACAACGTAAAGCTTGATGCCCGCGGGCAGGTTCAACCGCTTGCGCAGTTCGGCCGGGTCGACGTTCGAGTTCACAAGCAGGATGCCCCCGTCGCCCAGGCCTTCGGTGACCTTGGCCGGCTCGATGAGCGATGCGTCGAGCACGACCACGACGCGCGGCGTGAGCATGCCGGCGTGAGAGCGAATCGGCTTGTCGGACAACCGATTGAACGCGGCTACCGGCGCGCCCATGCGCTCCGGCCCGTACTCCGGGAACGCCTGGATGTACATCCCGGTATCAAGCGCGGCCTCGCCGAACAGGAGCGCCGCCGTCTTCGCGCCCTGCCCGCCGCGCCCGTGCCAGCGGATTTCCAGCGGCTGGCCGCTCAGCATAATGCAGAATTCAGCCATCATGTCTCCAATCACGGAACCCCATCACCGGCCCCTGTGGCCGGCACGAGGCCTCCGTCATTCGTTAATCACCAATCGGAGTTCTTTCCTCTATTGTCGGTGCGGATTTAGATGGTAGCAGACTGCTGCCGAATGTCAACCCGACTAGCCGCGACCCCGAACTAACCCGCGAGGCCGGTGCCGGGTTCTGAGCAGCCCAGTTCGTACAGCCGGTCGCGGAACGCGACGTAGCGGACGAGCTCGCCCATCTCGAACACGATGTGCGGATGAATCAGGTAGTCCATTCCCGGCTTTACCTGCATCCCCTCGGGAACCGCAATCGCCGGCTCGGCATCAATCGTGAAGTTGGCAAGGAAGCCGTCGTCCGCCAGCCGCTCGTACGGGTAGTACTGGACGCAGAACTTCCGCTCCATATCGTGGTAGAGGAAGTCAATGTCGAGCATGGACTCGTACCCGCACTTCGGACATTGGAACACGTTCACGGTCCCGGCCAGGAGCAGTTCCTTGGCATCGGGGTCCTGCGTCACATTCATGGAACGCCAGACGGTAGTGGACGACTCCTCACCGCAGGCCGGGCATTTCGCTTCCACCGATTCCTTCACAGACATCGCTGGCCCCGAACTGAGTTAGCAGTTAGCAGGTAGCAGTTAGCAGGACATTGAGCCGGCGCGCCGCTCATCACTAGTGACTCCTGACTCTTAACTGCTAACTCCTCACTGCTGACTTTCTGCGGAAGCGCAGCTTCGCGGTCAGCACGCGGTCGGTGCTGAACAGCCGCGCCGCAACGAAGATGCAGGCGGTCGCGAACAGAGCCATATACCCAAAGCCGAAGAAAACCAGACCGTAGTTGCCGAAGAGTATCGCCTTGGGCATCAGGAAGGGATAGGAGAAAGGTATCGCGTACATCAGTATCTTGAGGGGCAGGGACGCCGCGTCGATGTTGAGGAAAATGCCGAGGAAGTAGGGAATCATCACGAGCATCATCAACGGTGTCACCGACACCTGCGCGCTCTTCGCGTCATCAGCGAATATCGCGAGCAGGGTCGCCAGCGACAGCCCGCACAGCACCGCCAGGAATAACCCCACCGCCAGCAGCACGTACGATTGAGGCCCGAGGCTCAACCCAAGTTGGGAGAGAGCGGGCGCGTCGGCCGCACCGGCCGGCGCGCTCATCTCTGAGCCCAGTGACCCGGTCCAGTAGACCATCGCCACCATGAAGATACCGGAGACCACCAGCGCCACCAAAGCCGCCCCGACCATCTTCCCGATGACGATGCTCGTCCGGTTTATCGGCACGGTCAGCAGAGTCTCAAGCGTCTTGTTCTCCTTCTCCTGCCCGATTGACGCGGCGATCATCTGGCTCGAGTAGATGAGAACCATCAGCAGCACGATGGGGATCATGAACGTCTGCGACATCACGAGCCCGCTAAGCACGTCGGCATTGCCCCTGGCTACCTTGTCCCTGACCACGACAAACTCCGAGGTCCGGAGCGGGTTCTGCAGGTTCTCCGGGCTGGCTCCGGGATAAGCCCGGGCAAGAAAGGCCTGCGCGAGGCGCTCATTCGCCTTGTCAAAGAGAGACTTGAGCTTGATGCTCTTCTCCATCTGTGTAATCGAGAAACCGCGGACGATGTTGTAGACCTGTATGTCCGCGGTCTCAAGCGCCTGTATTCGGTGCTCCAGGCTCTCCGGTATCACCACGATCCACGCGACACCGGCGGTCCGCGCCGTGGCCAGCAACTCGTCGAGGCTCCCCTCGGCCGGGATGATCGTCGTCTGTTCGCTTTCGAGTGCTTCCAGCACGCTCTGCGACAGGGCCGTCCGGTCATTGTCAGCGACGATGACGGTCTGGGGCTGTGACGACTTCGCCCTCTCGCCCCTGATTGCCCTGCCGATGAACACGAACACAATCATTATCGCGACAAACGGCGCGAGCATCTGCGGAGTCAGGAGCTCCCGCGCCTCCTTGACGATGATGTTGACGATTACGCGCATGGCGAGTTACCAGTTCCCAGTTTCCAGTTTCCAGTCACTGCCCGTCCTCACTGGTCACTGGTACCTGGACACTGGTCATTTGGATTTGGTCACTGGGCATTCGTTAGGAATTAGTAATTGGGAATTCGTCACTTTGCCCATCAACCTTGAGAAACACTTCTTCCAGATTCCGGCACCCGTGCTTCTGCTTCAGCTCCTCCGGCGTGCCGGTCTCGATTATCTCACCCTGCCTGATCAGCGCCACTCGGTCGGACAGGAACTCGACCTCGAGCATGTTGTGCGACGAGAGCAGCACGGTCGTGCCCTGCCGCGCGTACTCCCGCACACGGTTCCTGATTCCCATCGAATTCGAGACGTCCAAGCCCGAGGTCGGCTCATCGAGAATTGCGAACCTCGGCTTGGTCATCAGGGCACGGGCCAGCAGGAGCTTCCGCGCCATGCCTTTGGAATAGGTCTTGACCCGATTCCGGATGCGCTCGCCCAGGTCGGCGAGTTCCATCCCCTGCTCGACCATTGCGTCCCGGTCGCGATTGTCCTGCGTGTAGAATGTGGCCATGAACCGCAGGTAGTCGAGGCCGGAGAGATTCTTGTACGCGCCGGCGTCCTCGGGCAGGTAGCTTATCAGGCGCCGCGCATCGCCCGGCTTCTCCGCCACATCGATGCCGAACACGTTCACTTTTCCGGACGACGGCCGGAGCAGGGTCGAGACGATGCGCAGGGTCGTGGTCTTGCCCGACCCGTTAGGCCCAATGAGACCGAATACCTCGCCCGGCTTGATGTCGAACGAGATCCCGGCCAGTGCCCGAAGCCCGCCGTAGTTCCGGGTCAGGTTGCTCACCGAGCAGGCGTATTCCATCGCCTGCAATTATATGCTGATTTCTCAAACGTCCAAGCCCGGCGTGTGGCGAAGCCCGCTACCTTGTCCTTGGTTCTTGGTCGTTAGTCCTTAGTCCTTGGCCCTCAGTCCTCAGTCCTTTGTCCTCAGTCCTTTGTCCTTACGCGCCGCGCGACGTTGACATCCATCCTTGCGCTAGTAGCATCACCGTAATGCAGTGCCGTGTCTCGGCCCTTTCGCAGCATCCCCAATGAGCGAACTCGTCGTCCGCACCTTCGGCCTGAGCAAACGCTATCGCGGCGGCGTCCTCGCCCTCGACCGGGCCGAGTTGAGCATCGAACGGGCGGAGATATACGGCTTTCTCGGCCTCAACGGGGCCGGCAAGACCACCGCGATTCGGATGCTGCTGGGCATGATTTCACCGACCGCCGGGTATGCCGAGTTGTTCGGCCGGCGCGTCCACGCCGAGGCGACCGGCTTGTGGCGTCGAGTCGGCCATCTCGTGGAAAGTGCCGCCGCGTATCCCGGTCTGACCGTGCGCCAGAATCTCGAAGTGGCGCGGCGGCTTCAGGACGCGCGCGACCGCAAAGCCGTGGACCGGGCGATTGAGAAACTCGGACTCGGCGAGTATGCGGGCCGCCCGGCACGAACGATGTCGCTCGGCAACCTCCAGCGGCTCGCGCTCGCCCGCGCCATGCTCCATGACCCGGAACTGCTGATTCTCGACGAACCGGCGAACGGGCTTGACCCGGCCGGGGTCATCGAGATACGCGAACTCCTGCGCACGCTCGCGCGGGAACGCGGGACAACCGTCCTGATGTCGAGCCACATCCTGACCGAAGTTGACCGACTCGCCACGCGCATCGGCATTGTCCACCGCGGCCGGATGATTGAAGAACAGTCCGCGGACGAGATCGAGCGGCGACGCAACCGCCGCCTCAGTGTCGGGGCGCGAGACCTCGCTGCCGCCGACGCCGCGCTCAGGAAAGCCGGCTTTGACCCACGGCCCGTGCGCGACGCGGACCCGCCCCTGCTCGAACTACGTGAGCCGAAGGCGCTTGATGCTCCTGACTCAATCGCGAAGCTGCTCGTCGAGGCGGGCGTGCCGCCAACCCATCTGGCCGTCGCGCAGGAAGACCTCGAACAGCACTTCATGCGCCTCACCGCTGAGGCCGAACCGAGGAACGTATGAGAGGCTTGTCAGCGGCATTCTACGCGGAAGCCCTGAAGGCTCGCCGGTCGCTCGTTCCGTGGTTCGTCGGCGCCTTTGCGACACTGCCCCCGGTCATGCTCGGCTTGATGATGGCCATCAAGAAGCACCCGGACGACGCGCAACGCTTCGGGCTCCTCACCGTCAAATCCCGCCTGCTGGTCGGCGCGGTCGATTGGCCGACGTTCCTCGGCCTGGTCGGTCAGATGATGGGAGCGATGGGCGCAATCGCGTTCGCCATACTGGCGGCGTGGGTATTCGGCCGCGAGTTCGCCGACCGCACCTGCCGCATCATGCTCGCGACGACAACCCGGCGCTCGGCCATGATTGCGGCAAAAACGGGCATTACGGCAATGTGGTGCTTGCTGCTGGCTGCCTGGATGCTTGCCGCCGCCTTTGCCGTCGGCGCGGTCGTCGGCATGCCGGGACTGACGTGGCCGGTAGCGCGTGACACGGTCGCCCTCGCGGGCCGGGCCGCGTTACTGTGGCTCGTGCTCATGCCGGTCACAGCGCTGATAGCGTCGGTTGGGCGCGGCTACCTGCTGCCGATCGGCGTCGCCATAGCGACGATGATAGTGGCGCAGTTCGTCAACGCCACCGGTTGGGCGCCATGGTTCCCGTGGTGCGTAGCCATGACCAGCGGAGTCGCGGAAACACACATCACCGCCGCCAGCCTGGCAGTCGTCATCCTCACCGGCGCGCTCGGCATGGTCGCCACCCTCCTCTGGTGGGAACGCTCCGACCAGACGGCGTAGCCACGCGCGCCCGCAACTTGTGACCCGTAACCCGCAACTCCCCACTGGACACTGGTCACTGGTAACTGGTTCCTCGCGGCGCAGCCGCGTGAGCCCTTGACTCGCGGGCCAGCGCTGCTATCCTGTCCCTGAAAGAACGACGGCTGGAGTCCTGCCGGGCACGAGCGTCATGGCAGGAACTCCGGCGCGGCGTCCACTGACGGAGACAAAGGAGCAACATGTCCGCCCGAACTTTGCCTGAACTCGAAGCCCTCATCGCCCGGCTCTCGCCGGCCGACCAGTTGCGCCTGCTCGAAGACCTGGCTCATCGCCTGCGTGCCCGGGTGGCCGCGAACGAGCAGCCGGAGGCCGAACCATTCGGTTCCCAGCTTGCCATGATGGCCCGCGACCGCGACATCCGAAGGGAGCTTCAGGCGATTGACCGCGAACTCACCGGAACGTCGCTCGCTTGACCCCAAGCGCTTTCCTGACAAACCCGCGGGCCGGATGTCAGACGATGCGATGCTTCAGGTCGAAGACGCGGTCCGTCGCTGCCTCGGCCTGTGAGTGTGAGCGAACACCCCGCGATGCAGTCCGAACCCCGCCCGGCCGTGACGGATTTGGAGTTAAGTAATGTGTCCCCGAAATCCGCAAGTAATGTGTCCCCGAAATCCGCAACCCTCGGCAAGGAAATGAGCACGGGAAGCAACACGCATCATGCCTAGGTGGTTCGCCATCGTTGCCAGCGCGGGGACGGTTGTGGTTGCGCTCGCCGTGTTTCTGCACGGGGTGGCCCTGCTTGCGGCCGTCGCTATCACGCTGTCATTCTCCGCGTGGGCTCTCGCACAATGGCGTCGACACGACCGCGACAAGAAACTGAAGGCCGTGGCGTTCGAGCAGCTCCAGGATGCTCTGCGGAACGTCAACTCAAGCCTGCTCGGCCGCGTCAATGACGTCGCGCGCGCGCCGGAAATGTGCGTGGGCGTCGTTCAGGTTCTGATCGAGCTCGCTCAGCACAGAGCTGACCCAACTGAGCGGTACTGGGCATACATCGCGCTTGGGCAGATTGGAGGCATGACGGCCAGGAAAGCCATCATGCGTGGCCTCAAGAGGGAGGGAAACGAGTTCGCTCAACGGGGTGTGCAGGAAGCAATGAAACTGGTAGGACTCTCTCCCCGAAAGCGGCGGAGAGGGTGTGACTCCAGAATGAACAGGAGGTAGGATGCCAACAACGAAGCGTCTGCTGGCGGTTGCCTTCATGGCAGCCGTATTCGCAATCGGGTGCGGTGGGAGCAAAGCTGGTCCGGGCAAGGTACAAACCCAGGGACCCGCGGTGAAAGCCATGGCCGACACCGTTTCCCAAGACGTAGGGACAGTGGGCAAGTCGTCGGGCGGCACGAGAGGGGCACCGGTGGTCCTCATGGAAGAGAACCACCTATCGCGAGTCGGACAGCTTCAGTTAGCAGTGATGCTGGTCCGGCTCCGCAGCCGCTACGGACTGAGAGACATCGCACTCGAGGGCTACTTGCAGGGAGGTCCCGAAGTCAAGGCCGACTGGTTCGCCCGCCTTGCGCGCGGGGACACACTAGCGCGTGCTCGAGTTGCGGTGCGGCTACTCGCGGAGGGAGAGGTCAGTTGCGCCGAATTCATGAAGCTCGTCTATGACGACGTGCTGCTTCATCCCATTGAGCAGGCAGGGGAGTATAACGTCGTTCTTGACGATACAGCGGCGCAGGCCCCCGTCCTTTATCTGTTCAAGATCGCAGGACGCTCACTGCGCGACGAGCACCTGCCGAAGCTACAGCGTCTGCAGGGCGAAGTCGAGAGAGCAAGCGGAGAGGAGAAGCTTAAGAAGCTCCGCGAGATGCTGGACTATGTCATGTCGGCTGACTCTTGGGCCGAGGCGAAGTACCGTGCCTTGCTTGATACCGTTGGTCTCGCGCCTTCGGAGACGACGCTGGCGTTAGTCGAGGAGATACAGCGTCGGGCAGCGGATCTGTCTGTTGAACTCGACCCGCAGGAGCAGAAAGGGATGGACCGCTATCTAGCGTTCTACCGTGGCCGTATCGCCGCCAGCGGGACGATGACCTCTTCCGTCGCGACGATAGCTGACTCCCGGGGCACGACAGTCGTCGCCGCCGACGTAGGTGCAGCCCATACCGTGGGGATGTGCGGCATGCTGAGTGACTCGGGCCGACCTTTTGCCGTGGTGACCCCGTTGGCTCTGAAGAACCGCCGAGATTCCACTGATCTCACTGTAGACATGCTGGAGAGGAAGTACAAGAGACTCTCGGTGTACTCCGAGGGAATCACGGAGACGCTCCTGACCAGGCTGCTAGCGGCGCGGTCGAAGAAGTACCAGCCCGTGCTGACCGAATCGTGGCTGCAGGGCAAGGCCGAGCTCTACCTGATCACCGACCTCATCGTTTCCGCGGTTCTCGTCCCGCCAAGTCCCCCTGGTGGCGGCAAGCCCCCGTTCGGTTTCTCGGACGACGCCTTCAGAGGGAAGCTGGTGTATGTCGACCCGCGTAGGATCTCGCTCGTCCACGATGGAAAGGCCGTCGTGTTTCCTGTTGTCTTCAATCCTGATGTCCCGGGTCAAAGCGTTGAGATATGGGTTGGGGCCAGACAGGGCGAGGGCGAAGCTGTGGACCAGTCTAGCGTCGAGGCTTTGCTCCTTCGGGTTCTCACAGAGGTAGAGTCTGGCCCCAGGCTTAACACTAGGGTAGAAGATGCTCTAGGGCGCGCCCAGGTGGCCTTCAGAACTCAAGCGTTCTTCGCTCGCACCAAGGAAGCCGCAATCGGCGGCATCTAGTTGGCTTGCGCCTCTGGTCATGTTGTGTCCGCGCTTGTTCACGCGTAGCGTGCGGGAGGGCGTGAGGGCATAGTGAGCAAACGCAGAGCACGGACGCCAACGAAGTCCAGATCGCAGTCTGGCCGCGCAGGTCGTGCCGTGAATACCATCCTGGTGGCTGCCGCTGCCGTGACCGTGGTCTGGACCCTGATTCAGGCATGGAAGGATTTCCGCCCGAGTAATTCCGGGGACATAGAGCTTGTCTGAAAACTCAGTTCGTGTGCGTCCCAGCCACGGCCGGTTGGGCCTGGTTACTCTCTCAGGCACTATGACTTGTGGCGATGGCTCTTCGCGGGCTAGTTTCTGGACAAGCTCCATAATAAAAGACTTTGGGTAATTCCCGGCACATTCAACATCGAGGTGCGATGGTGCGCGTGGCGGAGAGCGAGATGAAGACGGCACTGGGTCGATAGTTCACCAGATAGTTCTCCCAATAATCCGGCAGACGAATCACCAGACAATCTGTAGAATAGTCTGGTAGATTGTCCTCCAGATTATCCTCCGAATTGTCCTCTAGATGATTCTCCGGGCAATCTGCGAAGTAGTCGGCTGAGTGGTTCTCCAGACAGTAGTCAAGACTGTCCGACAGACTCTCCGGGAGGTTGTCTTCTCCACGGTCTTCCAGACAGTCTGCCAAATGATGCTCCGGACTATCTGCCGCACAGTCTGGAGAAAAGTCTCCCGAATTGTCTCCCGGACGATTTGGCCCACAATTCACCAAACAGTCTAGGGGATGAGGTAGGGTACTTGGGGAAATGTCTAATAACTAATTACTAATGACGAAGTTACGAGATTTCGGGGTCTGATTTCCGGAGGACATATAAGAAACTGGGCTGGACGAACCGGGTCCGCCGAGGCGCGGAATTCGGTCCTGCTTTCGAGAGGTTCCGCGGGTCGATTACCTAGCTTTACTCCGACACGTGTCAATCCGACGCCAGTCGGACTCCGCCCGCGCATTTGACATGAGAGCCCCGGCGCACTCGGCATGGCCACCACCCTCCTCTGGTGGGAACGCTCAGACCAGACTGCGTGACCCCGCGGCGGCCACGTTGCCCGACCGAGCCAGGAACATATAGCGCCCCGCCGAAGCGGGGCGCTCGATCTTACGGACCGGTCAGTCGGCGGCCTCGATGAGCCGGGCCACGATTGTTCGAAACGCGCCGGCGGCTTCGGAATCCGGGCTATCGGTCAGGATCGGACGTCCATTGTCGCCCCCGGAAACCACGCGCGGGTCGAGCGGGATGCGGCCGAGGAATGGAATGAGCAGCTCACGGGCGAGGTTCTCCGCCGCCCCGACCGGAAAGAGGTCAATCGCCTTGCCGCAGTGCGGGCAGTTGAAGCCGCTCATATTCTCGACCAGCCCGAGCAGGCGCACCTTGAGCAGGTTGGCAAAGGCAATCGCCTTGCGCGCGTCCATCAGGGCGACAGCCTGCGGCGTGGTTACGACGATACCGAATGTGCCGGGCAGTAGCTGGGCCACTGACAGAGGTTCATCGCCGGTCCCAGGCGGCGAATCGATAACGAGCCAGTCGAGCTCGCCCCAGTCAACCTCCCGGATCAACTGCTCAATCGCCTTGCCCTTCACTGGTCCACGCCAGACAACCGGCGCATCGGCATCCGGCAGGAGATAAGCCATCGACATCACCTTGACTCCGGCTGCACCGACCGGCGGGACCAGGCGGTCGTCGCGGGTGCTGACGGCCAGCGCGTCGGCGCCCAGCATGCGCGCCGCGTTCGGACCGTGGATGTCCACGTCCAGCAGCCCGACGCGCCGCCCCTCAAGGGCCAGGCCGAGGGCGATGTTGACGGCGACCGTGGTCTTGCCGACGCCGCCCTTGCCGCTGAACACCAAAAGCGAGTTGTGGATTCGCGCGGGCTTGGGCGCGTCGGGCGCCTGCGCCGCCGGGCTCACCGGTGCATCAGGCATGGTCGCACCCGCAGGAACTGCCGGCCTTCAGGCATTGACCGGCGACCGCGAGCGCGGCGGCTTCGAGCGGAGGGACGTCACGGGCGAGGATTGCCGGTCGGATGCCCCGCGCTTCCAGGTCGGCGACAAGGCGCTGGCCCATGCCACGGGCCACCACTATCGAGCAATCGGAAACCGCGGCGAGCACGTCCGCGTGGTCGTGGTGGGCATGGGCCTCGCCCGGCGATTCACCACAGGACTGGGCGTGGCCCGCGTGCTGGTTCAGCCGCTGCTCCTTGAGCACCGGCTTGCCCCCGGTCACTTCGTATATCAGGAACAGCGGCGCCCGGCCCAGGTGGCGTGCCACCGTCTGCGGGTCGTCACAGGTAACTGCAACCCTCATGGTTCATCTCCTTCGGTTAGGTGCGCGGACTCAGGACGCTTTGCCCATGTCCCGATGCCGCCGCGCTCGTCACTGCCCCGGACCGGCCATCGCCTGGTCGAGGTCGGCGATGAGGTCGCGGGCATCTTCAATTCCGACCGAGTAGCGCACGAGTCCGTCGGTAATCCCGGCCGCCAGTCGTTCTTCGGCCGACACGCTCGAGTGCGTCATTGACGCCGGATGCTCGATGAGGCTCTCGACCCCGCCGAGTGAGACCGCCAGAGTCGCAAGCTTCACCCGGTTCATTAGTTGCCGGCCCGCCTCAATGCCACCGCGTAACTCGAAGCTGATCATCGTTCCGAATCCGCTCATCTGGTGCCGCGCCAGTTCATGCTGCGGATGGCTGGGCAGGCCGAGGTAACGGACCCAGGCGACCTCGGGCCGGCTCTCAAGCCACCGGGCAATCTCGGCCGCGCCGACCTGCGCCCGGTCGATGCGCAGCGCCAGCGTCTTGAGCCCGCGGTGGACGAGAAAGGCCTGGTGCGGGTCCATACAGCAACCGATAAGAATCATCGTCTGCCGGAGGCTGTCGCGCATGGCGGCGTCGCGCGCGACGAGAACTCCGCCGACGACGTCCGCATGGCCGTTGATGAACTTGGTCACCGAATGGAGGACCACGTCCGCGCCCAGTTCCAGCGGACGCTGCAGATACGGTGATGCGAAAGTGCTGTCCACCACGAGTGCTGCCTGACTGGAGCGTGCCAGCTCCGCGACCGCCGCAATGTCGGTAACCTGCATCATCGGGTTCGACGGCGTCTCGATGTAGACCATCCGTGTCTCCGGCCGAATGGCGGCGCGGACGGCGTCGAGGTCCGACGTATCAACGTAGGATGATGCGATTCCGTACCGAGAAAGGTGCCGCTCCAGCAGCACGCGGGACGGGCCGTAGACTGAAGCGGTGCTGACCACGTGGTCGCCCGCTCGCAGCCGGGCGAGAAAAGCCGTTGTGACCGCCGCCATGCCCGAACTGGTGGCGATCGCCCCGACTCCGCCTTCGAGCGCGGCGATGCATTCCTCGAAGGCGCGGATGGTCGGATTGCCGATGCGGGTGTAGATGTAGCCGTCCGACTCACCAGAGAAACAGCGCGCGCCCTGCTCCGCGCTCTCGAACGCGAACGTCGAGGTCTGGTAGATGGGGGGAACGACACTCCGGTGCTCATCCGCCTGCATACCGGCATGTACGAGCCTGGTCGCGAACCCGTGTTCCTTGCTGCTCACAATTGCCTCCTTGCTTTTCGCCGGCACTGTACGTCCGGGTTTCCTGGTCGATCCTTGCCACCGCACTTCGGGTACCGCGCCGGGATTGTCCGAACGGCGCCGCCTTCAATGCTCAAGGCCATTCCGGAATAGAGCGCCCGCGCGACCTTGCGGCGGGCATTCTCGACGATGCGGCCGAATGTCTGCCGGGACACACCCATCCGGGCGGCAGCCTTCTCCTGGTGCAAACCGGCCATATCGGCGAGCCGTAGAGCTTCAAACTCATCCAGCGCCAGGTTTAGCCACTCCAGCCGGCATGCCGGCACGCCCGCCGGCTTGAACACCGAGACACCGGGTCTTCCGGCGATCCTTCGGCAGCGAGGTGGGCGAGACATGGTTAGACTGGTGTCGACCAATTATAGGCATATGCCCATAACTAGTCAAGCATTCGGCTCTCGGCTTGTCGCGTGCCGCGAATGTCGGAGAACGCGACTATCATCGCCGGCCGGGAGCGCGGCGGCTCACGCCGACCGCATCGCCGTCTGTGTTTACGATTGCCCGGCGGCGTGTGGGGTAAGGCCTAGGGCTTGCCAGCCCGGTCCGACCGGCCTTTGCGGAAGTACTCTTCCCACTCGGACACCTCGGCAGGGGTCATCGGCGTGTCCTGAGGAACCGGACGGTTGGGGCCGAGGTTGGGAATCGTGCTGCCGAGCTTGGCCGCAAACTCCGCGGAGGGAATGGTCTTCGCGCCGTAGTCGCGGGCGTAGCGGACGATGGAGTTGTCGGACGTGACCACAGTCCAAGACTTCGGGCTCTTTTCCAGCGACAGCATCGTCTTTATCTTCGCGTCGGCGTTCTGGGGCGCGCGGGAGAAGACGACCTCGATGCCGCCCGGCGGCCGGCCTTGCTGCGCGACCATGCTCTGGCCGTCGAATACGACCGTGACACGCACGCCGCGCCCGGAGCGAAAGACGGCGAGCTTTGAGACCAACCCGTCCCGCGCGCGCTCCAGGTCGTTCTCCACCAACCGGGCCAGTTCCGGCATCGCGTGAATCAGGTTGTACCCGTCGATGACAATCCGCGGCTGACTCATGACGAGAAGCTAGCAGCAACTGCCAGCAACGTCAAACTGAACCGAAGGAATCGGGAACCGCCAAGGACGCCAAGATCGCCAAGAGTCGGAGCGGACGGGGTCAGAATTCAGAAGCTAGAGGCTGGAGTGCAGAAGTCCGGGCACTGGGTACTGTAAACTGGGAACTGGTCACTCGCGGCGCAGTCCGCGTTCTCTCTTCTCCCTTCTCTCTTCTCTCTTTCCTCACACGGAGGGAAGGATGATTATCGGACAAGGCAGGTGCGGGATGAATTCGTCCGGCAACCGGTAGTTCGAGTTGGCGAGACTGCTCGCGCCGAGGACAATCAGGTCGCTGCGTGTGTTGTGGGCAAGCGTCTCGATGTCGGCGACCGAGCCATCCTGGGACATAACCGAGGACTTGATACCGGCAGCCTTGAACTCCTCTTCCAACCGGTAAAGATACTGCCAGGACTTGCGCTCCCGGTCCTCAAGCAGGACCCGGCGATGGGTCGTGCCTTCGGTACGCTCTTTCTCCGGGTCCTCGGCGCTGATGAGCGCGGTCAACAACACGGCGCTGCCGTGCCTCTTCGCCAACTCGATCACCAGGTACTTGTCCTCCGGTTTCTCGCTGACAATGTAGAGAATTCTCTGGAACATCATGTCCTCCGGCTACGGCGCGAGCGGCAACTGGACCAGCAGTGCCGCTGCGGCGATTGCCAGCGAAACGAAAGTGATTATCGCGCCGACGCCGATCCAGTCCCGGAAACGCACCGACTTGCCCGTGACGCGCTCGAACGCCCCGATGGCGACAAGGTTGGCGGTCGAGCCGATGACAGTCAGATTGCCGCCGAAACAGCCGCCGAGCAGCAGCGCCCACCACAGTATCGAGGCGTGCGGCAGTCCGACCAATGCCAGGTTCTTGACCACCGGGACCAAGGCGGCCACCACCGGCAGGTTGTCCACGAAGCCGGAGAGCACGCCGCTGAACACGAGCACCAGCCCGGTCGCCGCCGCGGTGACGCTCGCCGACCCGGTGGCGCCGCCGGCAATCCCCTCGGCCGCGCGCAGTATCAGGAAGCCAAGCTTGTGCGTGACGCCGGTGTACTCGAGGCAGGCCGCGTTGGCGAACAGGAACATGAAGAAGAGCAATGTCCACCAGTCAATCCCGCGCTCGACCAGCAGCCGTCCCCGTTCCTGTTCGTGGAAAACGATGAATCCGACGACCATCAGCGCCTCGGCCACGAGCGCGGTGCCCTCCCCGAGGTGCAGAGCGACCTCGACCCGGCGGTGAATCGCAATCAGGAACACGACGACAATGAACGTGATGATGCCGGTGCGGAGTCGGCGCGGATCGACTTCAGCCACCGCCCGTTCCAGGTCCCGCACGTCGAGGTTGAAGCGCGGGCCGAAGAAGTGGCGGCGGTAGATGAGCAGACAGAGGCCGGCGACCACGACCGCGGTCACGGCCGACACCGGCGTAGCCCAGCGCAGGAAATCTTCGAAGTTGAGCTTGCCGGCAAAGGCGATATAGACGCCGATTGGGTTGCCCACGAGGGTCAGCGCGCTACCCACGTTGGTGGCAAAGACCAGGCTAAGCAGAAACGGGACGAGCGGTGTTTTGGTCCGGCGCGACACCTCGAGTGCCAGCCCAAACGTGACCATGATGGCCGAGACCTCGCCCGCAAACCCGCCCAGGATGACCGAAAGGCCCATCAGGAGGAGAAGCAGCAGCCAGCGGATGCCCCGCACCCGCTCAATCGCCTTGACCACGATGAACCGGAACACTCCGATGTTCTCCAGCCACTTGACGATGACCATCATCGACATGATGAACAGGATGGTCGGAATGGACATGAACTTCACGGTCGTTTCGATGTCCATCACCCCGGTAATCAGCAGGACGCCGAGGCTGGCGGCGGCAATCGCCACCCGGAACCGCCAGAAGAGCAGCGTACCGAGTACCATCGCGAGGAAAAGCGTCAGGGTCAGGTTCTGCCGGGACACCCAGAACGGCTCGTTGAACTTGAGATAGCCGAGCTGCTCGTATATGCTGCCCGCCGGCAGGCGGACCGCAGCGAGGGCGAATCGACTGGCGACGAAGACGGCCGCGACCGTTCCGAGGAAGACGAACAGCCGGCGGTTGCGCATGAAGAAGCCCTCGTGCGGCGGGTTGGCAATGATTGCGGCAGCGTGAGCTGAGTCCCTGGCCTGCAGGGCGCGGTCGCGCGTTTCCGGCTGATCGAGCGAGCGGGCGATTTCGGCAAGGACTTCGAGGTACAACTCGCGGTCCCCGGGCGGCGCGATGATGGCCACGACCAGCCGCACCGGTTCTGAGTCGACCGAGTCCCAGTCGAGCGGCACCTTCAGTCGTACGACGACGATAACGATGCGGTCGACCGACTCGTGGGTCGCGTGTGGCACGGCGACGCCGTGGCCGACCCCGGTCGAGCCCTGTTTCTCGCGAGTCAGGAACTGGTCAACCAGGTCGACCGCGTGCGTGGTAATTCCCTGTTCAACCAGCCGGTCCGCGATGAACTCAAACAGCTCGCGCGGACCGGCAACCGCCGGCACGTCGAACGCCAACTCCGGCCGTATCAAGTTCGCAAGCTTAATCATCAGTTAGAAATACTCGGCCGGTAATAGTACCTAAGCGGTCTCACCTGTCAACGCCCGGTCTGGGGCAACGAATCACTTGCACCCTGTCCGGTTCGGACTATAATCGAACTCCGTTCTAACATCTTGGCTTGACTATCTGAACGATGTTAATACACGTTTCTTCATCTCTGCTGCCGCGCCGGCGCGGCAGTGCGTAGCGTATCGGGCAATGGACAATCGGGCCCGGTCTCACTCGAAGCTGGTCAGCGCATCGACCGAATCGCTCAACCAGAGCTCGCTCGGGCTTACCTTCGCGTTTTCGGCCCTCATCGGCTTCGGCATCGGCTTCGGCCTCGACCGCCTCTTCCACACCCGGCCGTGGCTGATGCTGGTCTTCACCGGGCTCGGACTGGCCGCGGGTTTCGTCAACCTGGTGCGCGCCGCGCGCCTCGGGAGATGATGGTTGTTTCTGAAAGGCCTCGCCTGCGGATTGCTGGCAACCGGCGGCAACTTCGCCCTGCTCTACTGGGCTACCCGCGTCATGCTCCGGAAACAGTCGCGGGCGTCCCAAATCCTCATCCCGCTTATGTATCTCACCCGTTACCTTGTGTTCGGCGGGATTGTCTTTCTCTTTCTCCGTTTCCGGCTCGGCAGCGTCTGGGGACTCCTGGCCGGAGTGACTGCCGGCATTGCCGGCTTCCTGACATGGCAGGTGATTGATGCCCGAACTCGGCGAAGCGATAACCTACCATCTTAGGGTGCCGACCCCGCTCCTGATGAGCTGGGTCACGGTGCTGATTCTCATCGGCCTGTCGTTCGCCGCAACCCGGCGGCTGCAGACCGTGCCGCGCGGGCTCCAGGCCGTGTTCGAGCTCGCGTTCGGGTTCATCTTCGGCATCGTTGACGAGACTGTCGGCCCGGACGGCCGCCGTCTCTACCCGCTCTTCCTCGGCCTCTTTCTCTTTATCCTCGTCGGCAACCTCATCGGCCTCGTGCCCGGTCTCTCGTCGCCGACCGCCAATCTCAGCACCACTGCGGCGCTGGCGCTGATTGTGTTCACGAGCATCCACGCGCTCGGTGTCCGGAAGCACGGCCTCTTCGGCTACCTGAAGCACATGACCGCGGGCGTGCCGTGGTGGCTGAAGCCGCTGATGTTCGTTATCGAGGTAATCGGCGAGCTGGCCCGGCCCTTGTCCCTCGCATTTCGTCTGTTCGGCAACATCATGGCCAAGGAAGTCCTGCTCGGCATCCTGGCGTTTCTCGTTCTCTACCTGTACCACGCGGGCGGCGTGATTGACACAACCCTGACGATTGTGCCGCTGTTGTTGCGGCCGCTCATCATCCTGCTCGGCGTGCTCGTCAGTTTTCTCCAAGCCTACATATTCACGATGCTCTCGGTTGCCTACATCGGGAGCGCAGTCAAGGTTCACAGTGAAGGGAGTCATTAACATGAAGAAAGTGTTCTTCCTGCTTGCGTCCGCCACGGCATCGCTCGTCATGGCCCAGCAGCAGTCCGACCCGGCCGCATCGTTCTTCTCGCTCTCGGACGTCGCAATCGTCCTGGCGATGGCAATCACCGCCGTCGGTTGCGGCCTGGCCCAGGGCCGTGCGATTTCTTCGGCACTCGATGGCATTGCCCGCCAGCCCGAAGCCGCGGGCAAAATCCAGGGCCCGTTACTCATCGGCCTCGGGTTCATCGAGTCACTCGCAATCTACGTGCTAGTCATCGCGCTGATTCTCATCTTCGCGAACCCGGCAACCACGCACTTCCTCAAGTAGACCGGTGAAGATCGACCCGGCCCTGCTCCTCATCCAGGCCGTTACGTTCGGTCTGGCCGTACTCGTACTGTGGCGGTTCTTCTGGAAGCCGCTAGCGAAGTTCATGGCGGCGCGTCGCCACGCAATCGAGCAGGACATCGCTACTGCACGCGAGAGCCGGAAGTCGACCGAGCAACTGCAGACCCAGCTCACGCAGCGGCTGGCCGAGATTGACACCGAGGCCGGGCACCTGCTCCAGTTGGCAAGCGACGAAGGCAAGCGCACGCGCGAGCAAATTCTGAAGGAAGCGCAGGCCGAGGCGCGGCGGCTGCTCGACAACGCCGGCCGCCAGATTGCCGAGGAGCGGGTCCGCGCCATTCACGACCTGCGGGCGGAAACCGTCGCCCTCTCCCTGCTGATTGCCGAAAAGGCACTCAAGCAGTCGGTCGACGCACATGTCCAGCACCGGCTCGTGGACGAATTCGTGGCAGAGCTCAAACTGGGATAAATGGTGAATAGAGAATTGAGAATAGTGAAAGGCGGGGCCGGATTTCACTATTCACTATTCACTATTCCCTGTCCGCCCTTCACTCTTCACTGCTATATGGCTGATGCCGCATGGCGCCTGGCGCGCGCCCTGTTCCAAGCCGCCCGACGCACCGGTGAGCTTGAGCCGGTCGCTCGGGACCTCGCCCGCCTCGACGCGGTCCTCCGCGCCGCGCCCGAGGTCTACCGCATAATCTATCATCCGCGCATCAGCGAGGCGGCAAAGGATGACCTCCTCGGCGGCGCCGCCGAGACCGAACTCGTACGCCGGGTCGTCGTTGCGCTCGTCGCGGCCCGCGAAGTCACGCTGCTTGCCGCCATCAACCGGCAGTTCCAGCAAATGAAAAGGCAGGAAACCGGCGTCGTCAAGGTTGAAGTCCGTACTGCGGTCGAACTGACGCCGGAAGACGAGGCCGCGCTCGGCTCCGCGCTCGAACAGTACCTCGGCCGCCGGCCGGTTCTGCGGATCGTGCTCGACCCTTCACTAATCGCCGGCGTCCGGGTCCGAATTAACGGTCGCGTGCTCGACGCCAGCCTCAAGTCCGAGCTCGCCGCCCTCGGAAAGCAGTTGCTCGCCGCATGAAGAACGAAGACGTCATCCGTCTCATCAAGGAGAGAATCGAGGGCTACCGCGCCAAGCTGAAGGTTGACGAGGTCGGATACGTCCTGCAGGTCGGCGACGGCATCGCCCAACTGTACGGCCTTGACCGGGCAATGGTCGGCGAGTTGCTCCAGTTCCCCTCCGGCGTCTACGGCATCGTACTGAACCTCGACCGCGAGACCGTGGGTGCGGCGGTGCTCGGCGACTTCGCGGCCATCAAGGAAGGCGACGAAGTACGGCGCACCGGCCGGGTCTTTGAAGTGCCGGTCGGCCCGACCCTGCTCGGTCGCGTCCTCGACCCGGTCGGCCAGCCCCTCGACGAACACGACGCGCCCGCTACCGACCGCCTGCGGCCGGTCGAATCGCCCGCGCCCGGCGTAATCGACCGCCAGCCGGTCAACCAGCCGCTCCACACCGGCATCAAGGCGATTGACGCAATCACTCCCATCGGCCGGGGCCAGCGCGAGCTCATCATCGGCGACCGCCAGACCGGCAAGACCACGCTCGCGGTTGACGCCATCATCAACCAGCGCGGAGAGAACACGGTCTGCGTCTATGTCGCCATCGGCCAGAAACAGGCTGCGGTCGCCCGCACCATCGAGAAGCTCACCCGTGCCGGCGCGCTCGACTACACGGTAGTGATTTCGGCGACCGCCAACGACCCGGCACCGCTCCAGTACATCGCGCCCTATGCCGGGTGCGCGATCGCCGAGGAGTTCATGTACTCGGGCCGCGACGTGCTCGTCGTCTACGACGACCTCTCCAAGCACGCGGTCGCCTACCGCCAGTTGTCGCTGCTGTTGCGCCGGCCGCCCGGCCGCGAGGCCTATCCCGGCGACGTTTTCTATCTCCATTCCCGGCTGCTGGAGCGCACGGCCCGGCTCTCGGACGCCCGCGGCGGCGGCTCGATGACCGCGCTGCCGATAATCGAAACCCAGGCCGGCGACTTCTCGGCCTACATCCCGACCAACGTCGTCTCGATTACCGACGGCCAGATATACCTCGAACCCAGCCTGTTCTACGCCGGCATCCGGCCCGCCATCAACGTCGGCCTGTCGGTGTCGCGCGTCGGCGGCACGGCCCAGCTCCCGGCCATGCGCAAAGTCGCGGGCCGGCTCCGGCTCGACCTTGCCCAGTACCGCGAGCTCTCCGCCTTTGCCCAGTTCGGCGCGGACCTGGGAGAGAGCGTACGCCGCCAGCTCCTGCGCGGTGAGAAACTGACTGAAGTACTGAAACAGGACGAGGGCCGGCCCCTGCCCGTGGACAAGGAAGTCCTAATCGTCGCGGCCGGCGTGACCGGCGTGCTCGATGACGTCCCGACCCCGCGCATCCGCGAGTTCGAGGCCGCGCTGTACAAGTACTACGAGCCGCAGCGCGCGCGCCTGGCCCCGCGCCTGCTCGACCCGAAGCAGGCCGCCGACGCCCTGCTCGAACTCGAACAACTTGTTGCCGCCTTTCGCAAGACCGTAACCTATGACGAACGCAAGAGAACTTAGGCGCCGCATCCGCACGATCCGCAACATCAAGCGGACCGTGGACGCGCTGCAGAAAATCTCGGCGGCCCGCCTTGCCCGGGTTCGCGCCGCGACCCTGGGCGGCCGGCCGTACTCCGACGCGCTGATTGCGCTCGTCAGCGGCCTTGCCGCTTCGGGCCGGGTCTCCCATCCCCTGTTCGACGTCCGCGAAGGCAAAGGCTACATGCTGCTGGCCATCGGCGCGGACCGCGGCATGTGCGGGGCATACAATGCCAACATCATGCGGGCCGCGGCTGAATTCATCGCGACCCGGCACCGCAAGAGGCTCTATTTCGGGACCTCGGGCCGCCGCATCCGCCGCTTCGCGCCCCGCACCAGCGCCCGCGTCACCCGCGAAATCCTGCGCCATCCCAGGCCGCTCGGCGATGCGGCCATTGCCGACATCGCCGATACCGTCACCAACGCCTTTCTCAAGCACGACGCGGTGCGCGTCTATTTCCTCTACACCGAGTTCCACTCAGCGACCGGCAACCGCCCGGTGATCCGCCGCATCCTGCCCATCATGCCGGAGCCCGGGCCGTTCGCGGTCGAGCGCATCTACGAACCCGCCCCCGGGGAAATCCTTAACCACCTGATGCCGCTCTACGTCCGCACTGCCGTCCGGCAGGCATTCCTCGAGGCGGACGCCAGCGAACACGCCGCGCGCATGGTAACGATGGAGCAGGCCTCGGTCAGCGCGCGCCGGATGATTTCCGAACTTACCCTCGTTGCGAACCGGCTGCGCCAGAGCACGATAACCCGCGAACTGGCCGATATCGTCGGCACCGCCGAAGCGCTAACCTCATGACAGCCGAGGGCAGAAGGCAGAAGGCAGATTGCAGAAGTCAGACGACACGAAGTGTCGCCCTGCTCGTTCCTACGGTCGCGAAGCGTCACGAAGCGCAGCGGAGTCGAAGGGTCTCTTCAACAGAAGCTAGAAGTCAGAAATCCCGGACCCGACCTGCATTTTGCCCTTTGCATTTTGCAGTCTACATTTTGCATTCTCCCTTCTCTGCCCGCGTATCCCCGGAGGTTACTACACTTGCCACAACCATCTGATCCCGCGAGCGCCAGCAAAACGGACTCCACCAATGGCCGTCTCGTCCAGGTTGTCGGCCCGGTCGTCGACGTTGACTTTGAACCCGGGCACCTGCCCGCGCTCTACACCGCGCTCAAGGTCCACGGTATCGTTCTGGAAGTGATGGCCCACACCGGCGAGGGCGCGGTGCGCTGCATAGCGCTCGGCCCAACCGAGGGCTTGAGCAGGGGCCTTGAGGTCGAGAACACCGGCGCCGAGGTTTCTGTCCCGGTCGGCCGCTCCGCGCTCGGCCGGATGATGAACGTACTCGGCCAGCCGATTGACGAGAAGGGCCCGATTGCCGGCGACAAGACGTATCCCATCCACCGGCCCCCGCCCACGCTCGCCGAGCAGGACGTCGAAATCCGACTATTTGAAACCGGCATCAAGGCAATCGACCTGCTCGCTCCGTTCCCGCGCGGCGGCAAGGTCGGCCTGTTCGGCGGTGCCGGCGTTGGCAAGACCGTAATCGTCCAGGAACTCATCCGCAACATCGCGGCCGAACACGGTGGCATCTCGGTCTTCGGCGGCGTCGGGGAGCGCACCCGCGAGGGCAACGACCTCTACATCGAGATGCAGCGCTCAGGCGTGCTCGACAAAACCGTGCTCGTCTACGGCCAGATGAACGAACCGCCCGGCGCGCGCCTGCGCGTCGCCCTGACCGCGGTCACCCAGGCCGAATACTTCCGCGACGAAGAGAAGCAGGACGTGCTCCTCTTCATCGACAACATCTTCCGCTACGTGCTCGCCGGCAGCGAAGTCTCGACGCTCCTCGGCCGCATGCCCTCCGCGGTCGGTTACCAGCCCACGCTCAGCACTGAAATGGGCGCGCTCGAAGAACGCATCACATCGACCCGCACCGGCTCGATTACCTCGGTCCAGGCCATCTACGTGCCTGCCGACGACCTGACCGACCCGGGCGTTGCCACGGTGTTCAGCCACCTCGACGCATCGGTTGTCCTCTCGCGTGCCATCGCCGAACTCGGCATCTACCCCGCGCTAGACCCGCTCGAGTCCAACTCCAACATCCTCTCGCCGTCGGTTGTCGGCCCGGACCACAACCGCGTCGCGCTCGAAGTCCAGCGCATCCTCCAGCGCCACAAAGAACTCCAGGACATCATCGCCATCCTCGGCATCGAAGAACTCGCCGACGAAGACAAACTCATCGTCGCGCGCGCGCGGCGGATTCAACGCTTCCTGTCACAGCCGATGTTCGTGGCCGAGGCCTACACCGGCCGCAAGGGTGCGTACGTCCCACTGAAAGAGACGATTCGCGGCTTCGACGAAATCATCTCGGGCAAACACGACTCGCTGCCCGAACAGGCCTTCTACATGTGCGGCACCATCGAAGACGTTGTCGCCCGGGCCAAGTCCCTCCAGCAACCCGATGCCAAACCCTGACCCCGTCCCGCCCGCAACTCGCAACCCGCAACTCGCAACCCGCAACTCGCTGCTGCTCCTCTCAGTGATTTCTCCTGCCGGCACGCTCTTCTCCGGTCCGGTTGACTCGGTGGTTTTCCCGGCATGGGACGGCCTGATGGGAGTCCTGCCCGAACACGCACCGCTGCTCGCCATGCTCCGGCCCGGCACGGTCAAAGCCCGCACCGGTGATGAGACGAACGCGTTCCAGGTCACCGGCGGATTTGCCGACGTCGGTCCGACCCACGTCAACATCATCGCCGACTCCGCAACTCAAGTCTGACGGCGCGCTAACCGCTATCCGCTAACCGCTGTCCGCCATCCGACAACCGCCAAGCTCGCCAAGAACGTCATTAAGGAATATCCGCAGATTTCGCAGATTACACAGATGAAGGAAGCCGTCACCCTGAGCGAAGCGAACGGGTCTTCTCTTCGGACCACTGCCACTGCAAACTGCAACCTGCAAACTGGCAACTCGGGCGCTGCGGAGCATCCCGGGAAGCTCGTCTGAAAGCTCCCTGTAGAGTTTTCCAGAAAGCTTGTTAGAGAGCTTGTTACAGAACGCAGGCCAAAGCCTGCTCCATCGCATAGCCATCGCTCAGGCCGAAGCCTGAAGAATCGCTTCCCGCATCGCTCGCCGCAAGGCTCGCCGGGAAGCTCAGAGCAAAGCTGCCCTGGAGGCTGCACTCAAAGCCCATCTCAAAGCTCCTCTCAGGGCTTGCTCGAAAGCCAACTCGATGGCGTCCTGATGAGCCGCTCCCTATGTGGGGGGTTCAGTTACGAGCCTCAAGCCTAAAGCCACAAGCCACAAGCAGATAGGCCCGAAAACCCGCCCGGCGGTCTGTGACCCATATAGGTCACAGACCTGCACCCGGAGTCGAGCACCGGCGCGGCTCTTCCACACTCGCCGAAACAGCGGCAGCCGCCGCGTCCGACTCTTGAACTGCAAACTGCCGTCTTGCCTCCCGCTGCCGTACCCGGCACTCGCATCGGGATTGCCGCGTTCACTTCGGCCCTGACTTCAGCACTAAACCACGAATTCGGCCCACGACTGACTGCGCTGCTTGTCTCGCGACTGAAAGCGTAAGTGAGAGTGCGAGTCACGGCGCAGTTGAGTGCCGAACTCGACCCCGCACTGGCTGCGGCGCTGATGGCGCGGTTGACTGCACCCTTGGGTGCCGCGCTGACTTCGGCGTTCTTCCCCACGCTGGCTCCGGCGTTCTACCCGGTGCTGAAGTCCGAGCTAAGTCCTTGATTGACGGCCACGTTGACGGCCGCGTTGTACTCGGCATTGAATGCCGGAGTCACCCCCGGATTGACCCCCCTGTTGCCGGTGCAAATGCCGGCTTGGGCCTCGGGCCGCAGGCTGCCGGTTGGGGCCGTCCTCCTTGGGGTCTGTGCCACAAGTGTGCAGGATCGTCGTTCTCGCGACGTTGCTTCTCTCCGCCGCCTCTGCCTTCACGCCGGATTCCTCCTCCGGGCATTTTGCACTTTGATATTTGCACTTTGCACTTTGACTTGCGGCCTCCGAGGCCGCGCTATGGTATTCCATGTTGCGTCCTGCCCACGAGAGCGCACTAATACACTTGGAGGCTGTGTGGACCGGCTGTCGGCTCCACGACCCCCGAGGTCCGAAAGGTCAAGAACCCGGCCCGATGGCCGGAAAGGAGTCTTATCATGTCCGACGTAACACGCCGAATCTCGCGCTGGAAGGCGAAGTACTCGCCCGAGATAGCGGCACAGACGACTGCCCGCATCTTTGCCGATATGACCGAACGCTACCAAGCTTCGATGATTGCTCTCTGCGCAATCGAAGTAGCGGGATTGCCAAGGGCGGGCCTTTGCCCTCCCCTTCTGCTAACTCCTCTCTGCTAACTGCTAACTGCTCGTCACCTCGACTATGCCCGGCAGCTCTTCCGCCTCTCGCACGGCCGGTTGATATCCGGCCCGACGCTTGCGCGCGAAGCCCAGGTGCTCTTGGAGAAGTGGCAGGCCCGCGGACTCAACCCCACGGTCCTTGCCGCCATCCGTACCGACGTCTTCAGCGTCCCCGCGCCCGCCGCACCCGTTAGTCGTGAGCCGTAGGCCGCAAGCCCTCCTCCGCGCCCGCGCGTCCGCTTGACTTGACGTCCCTCGGACATATCCTTCTGAAGCATGTCTACGCCCGTGCCCGACGCCGTTCAGCGGCTGGTCGACCGCTTCGACCAAGACCGCAAGGTCTTCCTCTCCGGCGACTACAAAGAAGAACAACTCCGCCTTGAGTTCCTCAACCCCTTCTTTGATACACTTCACTGAGATGCAGGGACGTTTAATGGAACCGCCAGCCTCGCCATCGGGGCCGCTGGAGGTATTAGTTCGCAACAGCCGATGGCAGCGGCCGGTTTTGACAGTCCGCCGTATGTAGGTATCCTCGTCCTAATGGCGTCGCACGAAAAACCCCGCTCGTCCCGTGGAAGGCGGAGGCCGTCTGGTGCGCCTGTCCTCGGGCGACCGACAACGCGACGAGCGGAGTTCGATGTGCCGGTGGCTCGGGACGGCCCGGCGAGCGTGGCTTACTCTCCGGTCGCGACCACACTGCGTACACCGCCGAGAATCGTGGCGTCCGCCTTCGGAGAGCACTTGGCTTCGTATCTGGCCCGCAAGACCGTCTCTCCAATCTTCATGCTCGGTGATGCAGAAATGGTGCTACGCCAACTGCCCGATGAATCCTTTGACTTCTGCATGACCAGTCCTCCGTATTGGGGCAAGCGTGTATACGCGAACGGTGGAATCGGCCTTGAACCGGACTTTCGGGACTACATTGCCCATCTCTGCGCCGTGTTCGGCGAAGTAAAGCGAGTCCTGAAGCCGACCGGGTCGTTCTGGCTGAACATCGGAGACAGCTTCCTTGAAAAGAGGCTGATGGGAATTCCTTGGCGGGTGGCCTTCGCGCTCACGGACGTCCAAGGCTGGATACTGCGCGACTGCGTCATCTGGAACAAAATCAAAGGCGGGCTGGACAACTCGGTAGACCGGCTGCGAAACACCCATGAGCCTGTGTTTCACTTCGTCAAACAGCCTTCCGGGTACTACTTCGACGCTGACGCTATTCGCGCCAACCCGAGAAAGGCGCGGGTCGTCAATGGTGCGATTGTCTCGGCAACTGGCGTCACCGGCATACGGTACAAGCGCCAAGTGGAGATGTCCACGGCGCTGACGCCCGAGGAGAAGCAACATGCGCTGAAGGAACTCGGCACAATGCTCGTCGCCATGCAGCAGGCCAAAGTCAGTGACTTCCGGATGATCATTCGTGGCCAGCAGCGTGCGACTCACTCGGATGCCGAGCGCGTTTCCGGGCGAGCCCGCGAACTCAACGAGAAGGGGTTCTACTTCCTCAAGTACCACCCTAACGGAAGTAAGCCCGCCGACGTGTGGGACATCCTCCCCGAAGATACACAGGGTCGCCATCTCCACTTTGCACCGTACCCGGTGGACCTGTGCAGAATCCCGATGCGAGCCACGTGCCCGCCGGACGGAGTCGCACTGGACCCTTTCTGCGGCACCGGCACCACGATGTTCGCGGCGTTGAGCCTTAATCGTAAGTCGGTCGGCATCGAAATCGCAGAGGAGTATCTGCGGGCGGCCGAAGAAAGGTGCTCGTCACTGCTGTGAGCAAAGTTGTCGAGTTGTTCGGAATCGCGACAACGGCGAGCCGCGTCGACTGGGCGCGGACTGCACGCCGGCAGCAGTGCCCGTTCTTGCGCCGGAAGTGCATGAAGACCCGCAAGAGCCAGCCGTCATTGTCTATCGGCACTTGCACGGTCTCGGTCGGAATCGACGACCAGGCCGTCGTCATCTGCCCGCAGCGCTTGCTTGAACGGCGGCAGGTCTTCACAGACTGTCTGCACCTTCTTCAACTGCATGAACCCGGCAATGAGCTGCATGTGGTTCCCGAGATATCCGTGCCAGGAGGAAGCGTTGACTACTTCCTTGTCTCCGCGCGGAGTGGCAGAGTCCGTGATTTCGCTGGCATCGAGCTGCAGACGCTAGATACTACCGGCACAGTCTGGCCCGCGCGGCAGCGGTTCCTGTTCGACAAGGGGGAGAATTAGGGACAGTCACCTATTACGGAGCGATGTCAAGGCACGGCATGACAAGATGGTCGAACTGGTGACGCGGATGATGGAATTGAAGAAGCAGCAGGCCCGCGCCCCTAAGAAGCAAAGCCCCAGCGCCCGGCAATCCCTCGACCAGAAGCTCGCCATCACCGACCAGCAAATCGACGCGCTGGCGTATGAATTGTACGGGCTGACGGAAGAGGAAACCGAACGAGTCGAAGGAGACAAAGAATGAGGGACACTTCCCATATTTCTGAGCGATGTCAAGGCGCGGCAACGCGGCATTTCAGATTGCAGATTGTAGATTGCAGATTGGCAGAAGGGCTCGGCCTCGGATGGTCAGCTTGGTCGAGACGATGATGACAGCCGACGGCTTACGGTCTGGAGTGATGCCTTGACCAGGCGCCCTTGGCTGCCCGAGGAGAACAGGATTGCCTCTCGGTACGTGCGCGCACTCGCGTCAGGTCGTTACCGATTCAGGCATGAGGCGGTTACAGCTTGTCTCAGGGATCTGGGCCGGCTGTACAAGCGCCTGCTGGTATCCAACCCGAATCACCCCGTCGCTGCACCCGGCCGGTCTCGGCACCTGGTCGGGGAACACCTCTCATCGTTGCTGGGTAGGCAGGGGCTGATTTGGACCAGCGCCGGCCTGACCGGTCCGGAGCGAGCGGCTACGGTGCGCTACGCTAGCGCACTTGTCAGCGGCAGGTTCCCCGACGCTCTGCGCGCCGCCGAGGCCTGCCTTGCGGAGGTGCGGGCATTACCGCCGGCGTCACGACCATTGCGACCCCGGACGCTGGCTACCATCCATCTGCACGTGCTTGACGAAGCTCACCATCTGCGTCGGACGTGGCCGCGCGCGCACTGGCGAGCCGAGGAAGACCGGGTGCTGCATCGATACGGCCGGGCGTTGGCGCGAGGTGAATATGCTGACTCGAAGGGGGCGGTTCGGGATTGTTCACTCGCGCTCGCGAAACTCCCCCGGCCACGCGTCGGCGGATATGTGACCCGCGCCGTCAGGACACGTCTGCTGAGGTGGGCCCACGAGGCCGGATGGACGTCGTTCCTTGAACCATGGAGCCCGGTCGCGCAGCGGGTGATCAAGAAGTATTTGCGGCGGCTGTACACCGGAGAATTCCGGTCCGTGCCCGCAGCCGCGGCGGAGTGCACGCGCGAGCTCAGGCGTCTTCCTGTCACCATGAAGACGGGTCGGCCGGCTGAAACAGACGCCGTCTTGAGGGAATTGACGAAACAAGCACAGCGTATGAGACTGCCACGCCATCGCACTGACTGGCACCCCGGCGAGCTGCGCATCCTGGAGGCATACGCGCGTCGGGTCGGGCGCGGGGATTTCTCCGGCTGGCACGAGGCGGCAGTTGCCTGCCGAAAAGAACTGCAGGGCTTCTGGACACGCGCGACACGCCGTAGCCCCGTCGCAGTGCGGCGACCAGCCGGTCGCGGAGTTCCCGGAATTCACGGGAAGATGCTCAGATTGGCCCATGAACTGCACCTTCCGGGTCCGGAGCGGCGGGCGTGGACGGAACGCGAGGACCAGGCTGTCGCGAGCTGGGTGAGGTGGTACGACCGGTATCGCACGCCGAGGAAACGGGGACCGTTGGGCGTTGCCGCTAGCGGACTTCAGGAGGAACTCGAAAACAAGGGATTCGCGCGCACGGTGAGCGCCTGTCGCGAACGGCTCAGGAATGGATGGTTGCAGATGCACGGCCTGGCATAACGGGCCGCAGCAATGATGGCCGCAGGTAGGGATGGCCAACGGCTTCCGGCCTCTCCGGACGGGGCAGGTCGATGGACCGGCGAGGACCGGCGATGGACACTTCCCATATTCCTGACCGATGTCAAGGCGCAGCGCGGCCGTTGGCCGCGAGTGACCAGTTTCCAGGTTCCAGTGACCAGTTGGGGAAGTCGGCAAACGGTGAACGTTGTACGGTTTCAGCCGCGCTGTCGGACAGGGGCCGCCGAGGCCAACCAACGCGGACGGCCAGCCGGCTTGATTGGGCGAGGAAACAGCATATAATCAAGTATGGAATGGCACGATAGAATCGTCGTTGAGCCGAAAGTCCTGGCGGGTAAGCCCATCATCAAGGGCACACGACTGGCCGTCGAGTTCGTGCTGGAGTTGCTGGCTAGCGAGTGGACCGAGCAACGGATTCTGGAGAACTACCCGCAGCTCAAGCACGAGGACATCACGGCCGTCCTGAGCTACGCCGCCCGCGTGCTCAAGGAAGAGACAGTCTACGCTCTGCCTTGAGTCAACCACGTTTCCTCGCTGACGAGAACGTCCCCTTGGGGGAAGTCGGGACACTTCCCATATTTCTGAGCGATGTCAAGGCGCGGAATGATAAGATGGTCGGTCTGGTCGAGACGATGCGTATGACCGCTGACGGCTTACGCTAACAGCTTGCGGCCTGGATGAGGATGAGATACGAATCGTTGTGGAATTGCCCAAGGCCAAGACGCCGCATGAGCAGGAATCCCTGGGATTCAGGACACGTACGAAATCCCGCCGGGCCGACGGGCAGTCCTCTTCAATAACGCCACACGCCTGACGCTCGACGCCTGACGTCCGCCGACGGACCGCAGGCCGCGGTTGACAAGGATACGGCTGCGCGCGTATCCTCTAACAGATGCGAATCATCCCCTTCAGCAAACTCCGCGACCCGCACGACTTCTTCGAGCTGATGGAGGCGTGCTTCAATGAGATTGCCCAGCCTCAACACGCTTCGGAGATTCAGCGCTGGGACGCGCGGCGGAAGGGCGAGTTCGGGTTCGGAATCTACTCCGGACGGACGCTCGCCGCGTTCGTCGGCGTGATGGATCTGCCGGTGCGGGCGCGCTCCGGCAACGTCGAAACCGCGCTCGGGCTTCATCACGTCGCCACCCACCCGGCCTTTGCCCGCCGCGGCCTCGCGAGTGAACTGCTGGACTTCGTTCACGACCGGGCGGCGCGGGCCGGACGCCGCTTCTCGTTCCTGTTCACGAGCAAGAACTGGATCGCCTATCCGCTCTACCGCCGAATTGGCTACGAGGACCTGGAGGTCATCGGCCGCGCCACGCCCCGCGCCGTGCGCATCTTCGACCCGGGCCGCAAACGCCGCGTGCGAAACCGCACCAGTCGGGCCGATCTTGCCCGCGCCGAGGCGCTATTCGCGGAGCTGACCGCAGGCCGTGCCGGCATGGTCGTGCGGGAACCGGGCTGGCTCAATGCCCGGCTGCGCCAGCACAAACAGCACCGGGCCGAGGTGTTTGTGGACCGCGACGGCTACGCGGCAACCGAACCGGACATGTTCGGCCGCTGGATACGGGAGTTCCTCGCCCGCGACCACGCCGCCTTCGAGCGCCTGCTCGACCGCATCATTGCCACCGGCTGCAAAGGGCTGGTTGACTGCTGCGTGCTCGACCCGGTCCTGGCCGGAATCTACCGTGAGCGCGGGTTCCGCTTCCGCTATGACACCTACCAGACCCTGATGGCGAAGTCGCTAGCCCGCGTCTCGGTCCGGCAGGCCTTCGGCCCGCGCTTCTTCTGGACTACCGTCGACCAGTTCTAGCCGCTGACGGCACGGTCGGAATCGGCCATGTCCTCAAAGAAGCGGTGCCCCTGCTGCAGGTAACTGTCAAGGATACGCTGGAACCAGAAATCGTAGAGCCGCGTCTGCTCGGGTGAGTCACCGGTCGCGGGCAGGTCGAATCGGTCTGTCCAACCCTTGAGTCCCACGTTGAACCCGGCTTCGTCCGACCGCACCAGCAGCTCAAACGCGAGGACCTGTCTTGCGGCACCTTTGTGAAAGCCCTCTTTGTCGTCAACCAACTCCATGCCGACGTTGAAATGCCAGAGGCCGTCGGCGCCGTACGTGACCGCACCTTTGGCATCATGTGCCGTCGCCGATGTCGGCTGGCGCACGTTTGTGAGGAAATGGATTTGGTAAGGCGGACACTCAAGATAGCGCTCCATGCCCTCAACCAATTTGAGGGCAAACGCCGCGGTCGCGTTGCGCTGATCAAAGAAGTTCTTTCGCGCGTCCACGTAGGCCTGGCGGATTTCATCGAACTTGGACATGACGGACCTCCGGAGTTTAGTGGTCGCGAATCAGCGCCGGTGCCGAGGGCGATCGATGTGACGGTCTGCTGCCTTGTTAGTAAAGGTTAACCCATCTCGCACCGAAGTCAAGGCAACACGAGAACAATAGTGAATAGTGAACGGCGAATAGTGAAAAGAGGAAGCCGAACAGGAGAATAGTGAGTTGTGAAAGCGCGAGGCTGACTACTTCGGAGGCTGCTTAACCTTCTTGACTATGGTTGTGAGCACCGCAATAAGCTCGTCGCATTCGGTCAGCAGGTCGGCGAGTTGTACCCGTGGCGCCGCGTCAGAGGCTGCCAGAAGTCGCAGCCAATAGTGAGTCTCTCGCGCCTCTTTGCAGGCGATGGAACACTTGTTGGCGAAGTCTGCACGGCTATGGCCGGCCTGTGCCTCCTCCATGTTCGCGCCGATTGATGTCCCGGCACGAAGTAACTGCCGCACCATGACGCGCGTGGCCGAGTCCCGGCCATTGAGACCCCGACTCAGCTTGGCGACTCGAACCGCGAACCGGAATGTCCGTTCTGTGATGTCCGGCCGCGCGGTCCCCTTTTCAATACTCACTGTTCCCAATTCACTATTCCTTTCCCCGCGCCCGGGCGTGACATGTTAGCTGTCTGAGCTCGCCCGGCCGCGCAGGGCCGCGGCCGCCTGCTCAGGAATGTCGAGCGTGCGAATCGGGAACGGTATCACAATACCCTCCTGCCGGTAACGCTCGTGCAGCGCCTTGATGAACTCGTGCTTGATCAGGTACGTGGCCCCGAACTCCGTAACCCGCAGCGCGACGTTGAAATTCACGCTCGAATTGTCAAACGTATGGTAGCGCACGAACGGCTCGAACCCACGAACCGCGCCGGGTACTTCCTGCTGGACCTGGCGGGCGACTTCGATTGTGACCGCCTCGACGCGGCGCAGGTCACTTGCGTAGCTTACGCCGACCGGGAAGTAGATCGCGACCTCTTCCTGGGGCAGGTTCAAGTTCTGGATGACGCTGGTGTTGAGCCGGCTGTTGGGCACGATGACCGCGATGTTGGTGACGGTCCGGACCCGTGTGTGGCGCCAGCCGATGTGGGTGACGTAGCCTTCCTCGCCGGTGTCGAGTTTAACGTAGTCGCCGACCCGCACCGTGCGGTCGGCCAGAACGAACAGGCCGGCAAAGAGGTTGGAGAGCGGACCCTGCAACGCCAGCGCGACCGCCAGCGAGCCGATGCCGAGCGACGCCACGATCGGCGTGAGCGAGATGTGCAGCGCGTCGAGCAGCAGGAGCAGGCCGACGATGATAACCAGCAGCCGGAGCACGCCGCGCACGATGCCGCGCGTGATATCGATGTAGGCGAAGCGCCCCTTGAAGTGCACCAGCAACCGGTAAATGAAACGGTCGAGGAAGATCAGAGCGGCCAGCAGCACCAGCACCCGGGCGGCAATCGAGACTGCGTTGTCGACCTGTCCGGTCAGGGGCAGCAGCCCTTCGAGACCCCAGAGCCCGACTACGACTATCGCAATCGTCACGGGAACGCTGACGGTCCCGACGACCGCGGCAAGCGGCCCGCTGCCCGTCTTCGCGGCGCGAGACCGAAGCCACCGGTGCAGCAGCCGCCAGAGCACCAGGGCAACCAGGAGCCAGAGCAGGAAAGCACCCGGGGCCAGAAGCCACGGGGTCACGCTCAGTCCCCAGAAATGGAAGTTGCCGTCCGGGGGCAGCGTCACGATTCCGCCACTGCGGACTTGATTAGTGCCACTGTGTTCATTATTCCCGCCGGCCGGCGACTGTCAAGGCATCACGCGCGGGTTCGATGTGCCCTCTGCCGCAAGAGGGGTTGCCGTAGCGATGTAGTAGTGGCAGACAACGGTGTCGCCGGAACCGCCTGCGTGGTGCCGGCACACCTCTCAGTCCAGCAGCGCCGCGATTTCGCGGACGATGTTTTCAGAGGAGAACCCGCGGACGTCGATTGCGCTCGACCGGCAGTTGGCCGCGCACGCGCCGCAGCCCTTGCACAGGGCCTCGTTGACGACCGCGGCCTGCTTGCCGGTGCGCTCGTTGATGGTCTTGACCTCGATTGCCCGGTAGGCGCACAGCGTCTCGCACATGTGGCAGGCCGAGCAACGGTCAGGGTTGACGGATGCCACCGTCGCCTCGGCCTCAAGTGTATCACGGGAGAGAATCGTGGCGGCCCGGCCCGCCGCTGCCCGCGCCTGAGTTGCCGCCTCGTCAATAAACTTGGGGAAGTGGCACAGCCCGGCCATGAACACGCCTTCAGTCGCGAAGTCCACCGGCCGGAGCTTCATGTGCGCCTCGAGGAAGAAACCCTCAGCGTTCAGCGGCACCTTGAGCATCCGGGCCAGTTCGGTTGAACCGGCCTGCGGGACGATGCCGGACGAAAGGACGAGCAGGTCGGGCGCGAGTTCAATATCCCGGCCCAGAATCGGGTCGCGTACGTTGACAACCGGGCGTCCGTCAACCATCCGCACGTCCGGCTGCGCTTCAGGCGTGTAACGGATGAAGACCACGCCGAGCTCGCGCGCCTTGCGGAAGTACTCTTCGCGCATGCCGTAGGTGCGGATGTCGCGATAAAGCACGTAGACGTCCGTGTCCGGGTTCAGTTCTTTGAGCGCGATGGCGTTCTTCACCGCCTCGGCGCAGCAGATACGCGAGCAGTAAGGCCTGTCCTTGTCGCGCGAACCCACGCACTGAATCATCGCGACGGAACGGAGAGATGAGGGATCGAGGGATCGAGGGACCAAGGGATCGAGTGCCGGCCCTTTTGTCCCTTTGTCCCCTTTCCCCTTCGTCTCTTCCAGCTCCTGTTCAAGTTCCTTCTGCGATACGATGCGGGGGCTCTGCCCGTAGCAGTACTCGGTCGGAGTCCGATACTGCGCGCCGGTGGCAACCACGACCACGCCGTGCTTCAGGGTGACGTCGGACTTGTCTGACCCGTCGGACGAGTCGGACGGCGTCAGAGTGGTCTGGAAGTTGCCGACAAATCCGTCAATCGCCTTGATCTGAGCCCCGGTGTACACCTTGATGCGGGGATGCTGCCGGAGCTTCGCCTCGAGTTCCTTCAACCGCCCGGCCACGTCGTTGCCCTCAATCGTCTTCGCTATCGTACGGGCATTGCCGCCCAGTTCAGCCTCACGCTCTACCAGGAACGTATCGAACCCCTCGCCGGCCAGGGCGAGCGCCGCGGTCATCCCGGCCAGCCCGCCGCCGATAACGAGCCCGGCCTTGGTAACCGGCAGCTTCACCTTAGGCAGCGGCTTCAGGCGGAGGGCGCGGGCTACCGCCATGCTCACGAGGTCCTTCGACTTCGTGGTCGCCTTGTCCGGCTCTTTCATGTGCACCCACGAACACTGATCGCGGATGTTGGCCATCGCGAACAGGTGCGGACTCAAGCCCGTCTCCGCGACCGTCGCCTGGAACAGCGGCTCATGAGTTCGCGGCGAGCAGGACGCCACGACCACGCGGTTCAAGCGGTGCTCGCGAATCCGGCTCTTGATTTTCTCCTGCGTATCCCCGGAACAGGAATAGAGATTCTCTTCGGCGTAGACAACGTGCGGCAGGGTCCGGGCGAACTCGACGACCTCGGGCACGCGCACGATGCCGCCGATGTTGATACCGCAGTTGCAGACAAACACGCCGATGCGCGGGGCCTCGCCGCGCACGTCGAGTTCGGCCGGCGGCTGCACTACCCGACTGAGCGTGCCGCGTTCGCCGGACAGGATTTCCTCGGCCGCGGCCGCAGCGCTCGACGCTCCGGTCACGGTCTCAGGGATGGCCATTGGCCGGGAGAAGCTGCCCGCCACGCCTATTCCAGCGCGCGAAGTCGCGGTGGGGTCCCATGCGTCGGTAAGGGCGAAGCCGAATCGGTCCAGGTCAATGTCGAGCCGCTTCGACAGTTCAACCAGTTCGGCCGGCGGCACGAACCCGCACGACAGCACGACCATATCGAATTCCTCCGACTTGCGGCCGGCGTCGACCGTGTAACGAACGGTCAGGTTGTGCGTCTCTGGGTCTTCGCGGATTTCCGGCACCCGCGCGCGCACGAGTCGGACGCCGTACTGCTGTTCGGCCCGGTCAACGTACTTGTCGAAATCCTTTCCGTAGGAGCGCATGTCCATGTAGAAAATGGTCGGTTCAACGTCCCGGGCATGTTCGCGGGTGATGACGGCCTCTTTCACTGCGTACATACAGCACATCGCCGAGCAATATCCCCGCTCGACCGAGTCGTCGCGCGAGCCGATGCACTGCAGCCAGGCAATCCGCTTCGGCGCCTTGCCGTCGGAGGGCCGTTTCACGTGTCCGGAATAGGGCCCCGATGCGGAGAGAATCCGCTCAAACTCAAGACTCGTGACCACATTCGGGTAGCGGCCGTGGCCATACTCGGGCCGCAGCACGGTCGGGGCAATCTTCGAACCCGCCGCGACCACAATCGAGCCGACCTCGATGGTCATCTCCTCGTCCTGCTGCGTGTAGTCAATCGCTCCCGCCTTACATGTCTTCTGGCACGCGCCGCACTTGTCCTTGGTGAACTTCAGGCACTGCGCGCGGTCGATCATCGGCGCGTTGGGCACCGCCTGCGCGTAAAGCCGGAAGATGGCGCGGCGCTTGCTCAGACCGCCCTCAAACTCGTTGGACAGGTCCCGGACCGGGCACTTAGTCAGACAGTCGCCGCAGCCGGTGCACTTGGAGAGGTCAACCGACCGGGCATGGCGCCTGAGCCGGACCTTGAAGTTGCCAGGCTGCCCTTCGACACCCAGAACCTCGGTCAGCGTCATCAGCTCGATGTCCTTGTGCCGGCCGGCCGCGACCAGCTTCGGCGACAGGATGCACATCGAGCAGTCGTTGGTCGGGAAGGTCTTGTCGAGCATGGCCATCATGCCGCCGATGGCCGGGGCGCGGTCGACAAGGTAGACCTTATACCCGGAATCGGCCAGGTCGAGAGAACTCTGTACCCCGCCAATTCCGCCGCCAATAACAAGAATGGCGCCCACCTTGCCCACGACGGGAGCGGGAGCGACCGTATCGGTTACTTCATCCACGGTGCTCGCTCATCTCCAACGCAGCAAGGCTTGCCGGGTACGTATAGCCATCCTCGACCGCGCACTGTTTGATTGCGTTCATTATCTTGCTGATCTGCACGCCCTGCGGGCAGCGGGAGATGCAGCGGTAGTGCGTCGCGCAGATGTCTTTGAACTCGTCGGCCAACGCTTCGTCCCGCAGCCCGAGGTTGACCTTACGGATGAACCGGCGCGGGTCTTTTTCCGGGTCGAACAGCGTCTCAGGGCAGACTGCCGTGCAGGAACCGCAGGTGAAGCAGGCCGAAACGCTCTCCGCCGCCTTCATCACCTGCTGCTTGAAGCTCCGGTTCATCTCCGCCTGCGTCACCTTGTCCTTACGCGCGGCCGGTCGCTTGCGTTCTTCTTCGGCCATGCGCGCCACCACGTCCGCCACCTCACCGATGTTCACCTTCTGGGGACAGCGATTCAGGCAGGTCGTATGGTACGAGCACATCCACACGAACTCGGACTTGTACACCTCGTCCTTCATGCCCATTATCGCCATCCGGATAATCCGGCGCGGGTTGTACTTCTCTTCCAGCTTTCTAACCGGGCACGATGCCGAGCACGACCCGCAGGACAGGCAGTGCATGAACCCGGTATCGCCGTACTTCTCGGCCAGCCGGTTCTTGAACTCGGTGTCGAGGTCGTTGACAAGGAGTTCCTGGACTTCAGCCAACTCTATTCTTCTCCCACTTTGAGGAACTCGGACTCGCGGAACGTCGTGAGCGGCAGCGGCTCTTCGAGGCTGCGGCCGGACACGTAGTCGAACGCCTGCTGCGCGTTCTGCGACACCTTCTTGAACAACGTGGCGAGACCGATGGTCACCGGGCACGAATCTTCGCAGATTCCACACTGTACGCATGAAGTCATCATGTGGTTCATTCGCGTGAGATGGAACAACAGGGTCTCCGACGGCATACGCGTCACGCCCTTGCGCAGCGACACCCGCACGTGCTCGCTGAGGTCGCGCTGAAAGGTATCAGAATCAAAGAAGCACTCCCGGCAGTAGCAGACCGGGCAAACGTTCATGCAGTTGTGGCAGTTGAGGCAATCGCTGAAGTACTGCGCCAGCTTCTCCGGCCCCAGCATCGTCTTGTCCAGCTCCTCAATGCGCCTGGCCGTGCCGGCCTTCCGCTTCGCGCTCAGGTCGGCGAGCGCCGTCTTCCGCCCGGCCGGCTCTTCGGACTCCTTCACCTCTACGCCTTCCAGCAGCGCCTTGCCCTTATCGGTGGCAGCCTCAACCCAGAGTTCCTTGTCGGGGTCGAGACCGATGAAGCCAACGTTCAGGTCGTAGACGAGCGGCTTCGGATACTCACACATCTGGCAGCCCATCCGGAAGTCCACGTTGTCGGCATAGCCCGACTGTTCGCGCACGTGCTTGTTGTCGAAGTCCGCGTCGGTGCCGCGCCGGTTGCGGAACCCGGCCGCCTTGTAAGTACCGGGGCAGTCGACGCCGATGAGCACGAGGCTGTCGGGAAGTACCTGCTTCAGCTTCGTCAACTCGACGACGGCCCGCAGTTCGCACGACCGCAAGAACAGCCCGACCTTCGCGTTCGGGGAGGATTCGCGGGCAATCTCGGCCACGATTGAGGCTGAATTCACGCCCATCGCCGGCATCAGCGGCGCGGCTTCGGCGAGCTTGTCCGGGTTGGAGACAAGCGCCATCGTGGCGGTGCCCGACGCCGAGTAGGCCGGGGTGAGAATCGCGGAAAGCCGGCTCTCCTTCAGCCACTTCGCGAACAGGCCGCGGATTGTCGCCTCGGGGTCATTGGCGTCTACCTTCAGCGTGCCCTTCATCGCCACCTCACACTTCCCACTTCTCTTTGAATGGGCTCGGACCCTTCTTCTGCAGGTGTTCGGTCATCTCGGTAATCGTGTCCGCGAACTTCCGGCCCTCGGCGGCGGAAATCCAGCGCAGCCAGACACGGTCCTCGTCGAGACCGAGCGACTTCATGACCGAGTTGAACAGCACCATTCGGCGGCGCGCCTTGTAGTTGCCTGAGACGTAGTGGCAGTCGCCAGGGTGGCAGCCGCCCATGAACACGCCGTCAGCGCCTTCAAGCAGGGCACGCAGTATGTAGACCGAGTCGACCGCGCCCGAACACATTACCCGTATCGGCCGCATGTTCGGCGGGTACTGCATGCGCGACGTGCCGGCCAGGTCCGCCCCGGCGTACGTGCACCAGTTACAGAGAAATCCGACAATCTTGGGTTCGTAATCAGCCATCTACAGACCTCCAGACTCGCGAACCAAGCCAAAGGCCAAAAGCCAGAAGGCAATACGCAAAACCGGGCACTCCGGACCATTTTGACCTTTGACCTTTGACCTTTGCACTTTATGACTATGCGGTTTACTCATCACGCAAGTACTTCAGAATTAGGCGGTTCCAAGAACGCATGATCCGGTATCGCTCGAAAAGCGGCATGTACCGCGCCGCCGTGTCAGCTTGCAGGGCCTCTGTGAGCGCTGTACCAGTGAGGACAGGTTCCACGACCGCCCTGTCGTCTGCTGAGCTAACCGCATAGCCATGTTGCACTTTGACTTGCGTCCTCATAATGCCGCGTCCACCATCGAAATAACATTCTTTGCCTCAAAGCCCTTGAGCTTGATTGCCTCCGAAGGGCAGGCGGCGGCGCACGCACCGCAGCCCTGGCACAGCACCGCCGTGACCTCGGACTTGCCGGTCTCGGGATTGAGCCGTACCGCCTCATACTGACAGATTTCCTCGCACATGCCGCAGCCCTGGCACCAGCGCTGGTTGACCGCGGCCACGACCGCTTCGGTTGAGAGCTCCTTATGCGAGATTATCGAGCAGGCGCGAGCCGCGGCCGCGTAGGCTTGCGTCACGGTCTCCGGAATCCGGCGCGGGCTGTGCGCCATACCGGCCATGAACACGCCGCGGGTCGTGAAATCTACGGGCCGGAGCTTCATGTGCGCTTCAAGGAAGAAACCGTCCTCGTTGAGCGGCACCTTAAGCAGTTGCGCCAGTTCGTGGTTCGACTTCGGCGGGACGACGCCGGCTGACAACACCAGCAGGTCGGCATTGATGCCGAGCCGGCGCTGCAGCACCGGGTCATACACCGACACGTGAAGCTTGCCGTCTGCATTCGTCACTTCGGGCTTCGTCTCCGGATCGAACCGGACGAACATGACGCCGGCCTCACGCGCGTCGCGGTACAATGCTTCCTTGAACCCGTAGGTCCGCATGTCACGATACAGAATGTAGACATTCGTCTTCGGGTTCTGCTGCTTGACCCGAATGGCGTTCTTCACCGCCTCGGTGCAGCAGACCCGCGAACACCACGGATGGTCGTCCTCGCGCGAACCCACGCACTGGATCATCACGACGTGCTTCAGGGAGGAGGGGTCGAGGATTCCAGGATTCGAGGATTCAGGGGGCCGGCACTCGATTCCTTGACTCCTTGATTCCTCGACTCCTGCCAAGACCTGCTCGAACTCGGTCTGGGTGAGGACGCGCTGGTCCTTGCCGTACAGGAACTCGGTGGGCCGGTACTCATCGGCCCCGGTTGCGACAATGAAAACGCCGTGCTCCAAGACCGTGTCGGACGCGTCGGACCGGTCTGACTTCCGAACTGTCGTCTTGTAGTTGCCGACGTAGCCGGTCACAGCGGTCAGTCCCGTGCCGGTGAAGACCTTCACTCTCGGGTGCGCCCGCAGCCGTTCTTCGAGCTTGCGCCGATACGTCCCGATGTCATCACCGAACTCGTTGTAGCACAGGTGGAACAGGTTGCCGCCGAGCCGGTCGCTCCGCTCGACGAGGAACGTCTCGAATCCCTGGTCCGCAATCGCCAGCGCGGCGGTCATGCCGGCCAGCCCGCCGCCGATGACCAGCGCCTTCTGGACAATCGCCTGCGAGGACGTTTGCAGCGGCCTGAGAAGTCGCGAATTCGCGACCGCCATCCGCACCAGTTCCTCCGCCTTCGCCGTGGCTTCGACCGGTTCCTGCATGTGCACCCATGAGCACTGGTCGCGGATGTTGGCCATCGTGAACAGGTGCGGGTTCAGCCCCGCCTCGGCCAACGTCTCCTGGAACAGCGGCTCGTGCGTCCGCGGCGTGCATGAGGCAACGATGACCCGGTTCAGCTTGTGCTCGTCGATTGCCGTGCGAATCTTCTGCTGCGTGTCCTGCGAGCAGGTGAACAGGTTCTCGTCGGCGTAGACGACGTTCGGTAGGGTTCGGGCGTATTCGACGACGCTTGGCACCTTGACCACGCCGCCGATGTTGATGCCGCAATTGCAGATGAACACGCCGATGCGGGGCTCCTCGCCCGATACGTCGCGGAACGGCGGGTACACCTTGGGCCGGACCAGCGTGTTACGGGCCGGTGCAAGCAGCGACGATACCGCCGAAGCCGCGCCCGTCGCCTCGGTCACGGTCTCGGGAATGTCCTTCGGCTCGGTCACCGCACCGCAGGCGTAGACGCCCGGCCGGCTCGTCAGCACCGGCTCGAACCGGTCGGTCTTCACGAATCCCTGCTCGTCGGTCGCGACGCCGATACGCTTTGCCATTTCCACCGCGCGCGGGTTGGCCGCGAGCGCGGTCGAGAGCACGACCATGTCGTACTCCTCTGTCCGCAGCGTTCCCGACTCGTCCTCGTACGATATCAGCAGGTCCTCGTCCGTCCCGTCCGGGCTTTGTCCTTCGTCCTTTGTCCTTTGTCCTTTTCTCTGGACCGCGCTCACCTTGCAGCGCCGGAACTGGATGCCGTACTCGTCCTTGGCCCGGTTGTAGTACTTCTCAAAGTCCTTGCCGAAGCAGCGCATGTCCATGTAGTAGATGTGACAGTCGAGGTTGCCGCCGCAGTGCTCGCGGGCGATGACCGCTTCCTTGGTCGCGTACATGCAGCAGACCGACGAACAGTAGAAATGTTCGGCGTTGCGCGAGCCCACGCACTGAATCCAGGCAACCTTCTTCGGCTGCTTCTGGTCGCTGGGCCGCCGGACGTGGCCTTCGTACGGCCCGGAGGCGGAGAGGATGCGCTCGAATTCAAGGCTCGTGACTACGTTCGGGTACCGGCCGTACCCGTAGCCGTATTCGCCGGTCGGCTTGTACTCCTTGAACCCAGCCGACAGCACCACCGCGCCGACCTCGATCTCCTCTTCGGACGCGGTCTGCGTGTGGTCGATTGCCTTCGCTTCGCAGGCGACAACGCACTGGAGGCACTCGGAACAGATGCCGCAGTTCAGGCACCGCTGGGCCTCGGCCACGGCCTCCTCCTCGGTGAAACCAAGCGCCACCTCGCGGAAGTTGCCGGTCCGGTCGACCACCGGCAGATTGGCTTCCGAAGCCCGCTCGCGCCGCTCGACCTTTGCCCGAGCCGCGGCCGACTCCTCGGCCTTTGCCGCTTGCTCCTTCGGCTTCTCGCGCCCGTCGGCCAAGTCCTGCCGGTTGATGAACCGGTCGATTGAGATGGCGGCCTCGTGTCCTGCGTTCACCGCCTCAATCACCGACGCCGGTCCCGAGACCATGTCGCCGCCGGCGAACACGCCAGGCATGCTCGTCTCGAACGTAAGCTTGTTGACCTTGAACGTGCCACCCGGCCCGCGCTCGAATCCGTCAAACCCGTCGGCGTCGACCGCCTGGCCGATGGCGAGAATCACGGTGTCGGCCGGCACGAACCCCTCGACGCAGCCGAACTGCGGGTTGAACCGGTGCGTGTCGTCAAAGACCTGCGTGCACTCGATTGTCCGTAGTCCCGTCACCTTGCCGTTCTCGGCGGCAATCACCTGCGGCCCCCACGACGGGTTCAGCTTCACGCCCTCGGCCACTGCGTCGGCGATTTCCCATTCGTGGGCGGGCATTTCCTCACGGCACTCCAGGCACACCATCGTTACGTCCTCGGCCCCGAGCCGCCGGGCGCACAAGGCCACGTCTACGGCAACGTTGCCGCCGCCGATGACCGCTACCCGCCTGCCGACTGCCGGCTTCTTCCCGGCGTTGACGTCGTGCAGGAACTCGATGCCGTGCAGCACGCCATCAAGGTTCATCCCATCAATCTTCAGGGTCCGGCTCTTGGCGCAGCCGAGGGCAACGAATGCGGAAGAGAAACCCTGCCCCAGCAGGTTCTGCACGCCGGCGGTTCCGTTGACCGGGCTCGCCAGCTTCAACTCGACGCCGGTGTCGAGGATATCCTTGATTTCCCGGTCGAGGATTCCACGTGGAAGGCGGTACGCCGGGATGCCCCAGCGCATCATCCCGCCCGGCTGGTCCGCGGCGTCGAACACCGTCACCTTGTAGCCTTTGGCCCTCAGGTCCAGCGCGCACGTGAGCCCGGCCGGACCGGCGCCGACGACCGCAACCTTCTCCTCACGCTCCGCGGCCTGGGCTTTGATGACCGGGTACTCGACCTTGCCGGCGTACACGTAGTCGGCGGCGAACCGCTTCAGGGTCCTGATGGAAACGGGTGACTCATACTCCTTGCGGTTGCACTCCTGCTCGCACGGATGGTGGCACACCCGGCCGCAGATACCGACGAACGGCAGCCGGTCGCGCACAAGCTCGTAGGCTTCTTTGAACTTCCGCTGGGAGATGAGCGCTACGTACCCCTGCGCGTTGACGCCGGACGGACAGGCGAGCCGGCAGGGCGCCTTCTCGTTGTTCTTCTCAATCACCACCGCGTTGGGAATCGCCTGCGGGTAAAGCTTGTACACGGCCCGGCGGCTGGCCATGCGCTGATTGTACTCATCCGGCACCGCGACCGGGCAGGCCTTGGTGCAGTCCATGCAGCCCGTGCACTTGTCGAGGAGGACGAAGCGCGGTTTCCTGCGGATCTTCGCCTTGAACCGTCCCGGCTCGCCTTCGAGGCTCAGCAACTCGCTGTAGTTGACGAGCTCAATGTTCTGGTGGCGGCCGGTGCCGACCAGCTTAGGTGAGAGAATGCACATCGAGCAGTCATTAGTCGGAAAAGTCTTATCCAGCATCGCCATCACACCGCCGATGGCCGGTCCCTCGTCTAGCAGGTAAACCTTGAACCCGACGTCGGCCAACTCCAAGGACGACTGGATGCCGCCGATGCCCGACCCCACAACCAGCACGGCACCGACTGGCCCATTCGCCGGCTTGGGATTGGTCACTGGAACCTGGTCACTGGTCATTGTGCCCTAGAACGAATCCGCCATCTCGAAGATAGCCTTCTTGGTGAAATTCTTGTGGGTCATGGCTCCGGACGGGCACGCGACCGCGCAGGCACCGCAACCTTCACAGAGCGCCGCGTTCACGACCGCCTTCTTCCTGGCGGGGTCAACTTTGACCGCATCATACGCGCAGGTCCGCTCGCAATAGCCACAGCCTACGCAGATTTCCTCGTCAACTTCGGCCGTGGTTGGCGAATGGGTCAACCGTGTGTTCCCGAACATCGCGAGCACCTTGGCGGCTGCGGCCGACGCCTGGGCCACGGTTTCCGGAATGTCCTTGGGCCCCTGTCCGCAACCGGCCAGGAAGAATCCGGCGGTCAGGGTCTCGACCGGCCGCAACTTCGGGTGCGCCTCGGTCATGAAACCGTGGGAATCGATCTGGGTCTTCAGCTTCCGCGCCAGCGCCACGCCGTCAGGGTTGGCGATGACCGCGGTGGCGAGAACGACCATGTCCGCCTCGAGCTCGACCTTGCGGCCCGCAAGCGTGTCCGCCGCCCAGACCACGACCTTGTCGCCCTGGCGGTAGATCTTCGACACTTTGCCGCGCAGGTACTTGATGCCGTCGTCGGTCGCGCGCTTGTAGAATTCCTCGAATCCCTTGCCCGGCGTGCGCACGTCAATGTAGCAGATGACCGCTTCGCCGTCGTGCACCCGGTGGCGGTAAAGAATCGCCTGCTTGGCTGTGTACATGCAGCAGATTTTCGAGCAGTAAGGCATGCCGGTCGTCGAGTCGCGCGAGCCGGCGCACTGCACAAATACAATCTTCTTCGGGGTCTTGCCGTCCGACGGCCGTTTCACCTCGCCCGACGTCGGCCCGGAAGCGGAAAGCAGCCGCTCGAACGCAAGGCCGTCAATCACGTCCGGCACCAGCCCGAAACCATACGACCCGAGCTTGGTCGCGTCGAACAGCTCGTAGCCGGTCGCAAGCACAATCGCGCCGACTTCCTCTTCGACGAACTTGTCCGTGTCATCATAGCGGATGGCGCCTGTCGGGCAGACCTTGGCGCAGACGCCGCACTTGCCCTTGGTAAGGTAGAGACAGGACTTGGCGTCAATCACCGGCCGGTTCGGCACGGCCTGCGGCAGCAGTCGGTATATCGCCTTGCCCCGGACCAGCCCGCGCTCGAACCACGCTTCGGTTCGCCCCGGGCACTTCTCGAGGCACGCGCCGCAGCCCGTGCAAGTCTTGAAGTCAACGTACCGCGCCTTCTGCCGTATCTTCACCTTGAAGTTGCCGACGTAGCCGGCGACGCTGTCGATTTCCGAGTAGGTCATCAGCTTGATCTTGGGGTGCCGGCCGGTCTCGACCGTACGCGGGGTAAGGATGCACTGCGAACAGTCCAGGGTTGGGAAGGTCTCGGAAAGCTGCGCCATGTGCCCGCCGATGGACGGCTCCTTCTCCACCAGGACGACCTCGTACCCGGCATTGGCGATGTCCAGTGCGGCTTGGATACCGGCAATCCCAGCGCCGACTACAAGCGCGCGCTTGTTGATGGGAACGGTGAGCGCCTCAAGCGGCTGGTCATGAACCACCTTGGTTAGCGTCGTCCGGACAATCCCGCACGCCTTGGTTGTCGCTTCGTCCTTGTCCTCAGTAACCCAGGCGCACTGCTCGCGGATGTTGGCAATCTCGCACAGGTAGGGATTGAGCCCGGCCTCGTCGCAGGCGTTGCGGAACGTCGTCTCGTGCAGCGTCGGCGAACAACAGGCAACAACGACCCGGTCCAGCCGGTCATCCTTAATGGAATCCCGAATCATCTGCTGGCCCGGGTCCGAACAGCAGTACTTGTAGTCCTTTGTGACAACGACACCCGGCAGCTTGCCGACCCGCTCCAGCACCTCGGGTATCTTCACCACGCCCGCGATGTTGATGCCGCAATGGCAAACAAAGACGCCCACTCGCCTCACGCTCGGCGCTCGGGGATCGACGCCAGGCGCTTCAGCGTGCGTGTTTCCGGCATCAGACGTCAGGCGTGAAGCGTCTTGCGTCACAGCAGTCCTTTCGCCTTCAAGAACCCGGCCGGGTCGCCGGCGTTGTGTTCCAGCCCCAGTTCGTCCTGAGTCAGCCCGACCGCGACCCCCAGCAACTGGGTGAAGTAGAACACGGGAATCGAGCCGTCGGTCGTGACCCGCAGCTTGTCCAGGTTGTACTGGCAGAGCGGACAGGTCGTGACAATCGCCTCGGCGCCCCAGGCCTTTGCATTGTCCAGTATCTTCTTTGACGCGGACTTGGCCACGTCCCGGCGGTTCACGACCAGGTACCCGCCACAGCACTCGGCCTTGAAGTCAAACCTTGTCGGAACGGCCCCCAGCACGCGCATCAGGTCGTCCATCACCTGTGGGTTCTCCGGGTCGTCGAATTCCAGCACGTCTTTGGGCCGCACCATCAGGCATCCATAATAGGAAGCAACCTTCAGGCCGGCCAGCGGCTTCGTGACTTTCTCTTTGACCTTGTCCCAGCCGATTTCGTTCTTCAGGACTTCCAGGTAGTGAAGAACCCTGACCGGGCGGTCGAATTTCTCGTCCACAAAGGCAACCAGCCGGTCACGTTCGACCTCGTTTCCGGGTTGGCTCAGCCGGTCCGCCACCCGCTTGAGTACATTGTGGCAGGCCGCGCAGAGAGTCACGAGTTTGTCCCCCAACTGGCTGGCCTTGGCCAGATTCCTTAGCGGCCCGACCTGGGCGGCAAGATCGTCGCTGGCCGCGTTGTAGATTGCGCCGCAGCAGTTCCACGACGGCATCTCGACGAGCTCGAACCCAACCTTCTCGGCTGCCTTGCGCGCGCAAAGATCGAGGTTACGCGCTTTGGTGTAAAGCGTACAACCCGGGTAGTACGTGTACCTTGTCATACCGAAGACTTGCGGAAGGCGGCAATGAACGCCTGCTGGGGGATTTCTTCGAGTTCAGGGACGGTTACCGTGTCCGGGTCCACCCTGCTCTGCTTTGACCGGAGAACGAGCACGCGGCACGCTTCGGCGATCCTGGCATAGTCAACGGCCCTCGGGCAGCGGGTCCCACAGACCAGGCAGCTTGCGCACATCCATATCCCATCCGAGTCCAGCAACTCCGAAGCCTTGCCCAACTGCAGCAGCCTGATTGCCTTGCTCGGCGGCGGGTCCATGGCCTCGCCGATGGGACAACCGGACGTGCAGCAACCGCATTGATAGCAGTCGCTGACGGTCTGGCCGCTCAACTCCTCGATCTGCTCGAGCAGCTCCACAGGCGAACGGGATATGGTCATTGGTGGACAAAGATGATAAATCCGCTGACATTGACTGTCAAGAAACCATGAGCAACTATGAACAAGTACAAGCCGTCCCGCAACAAAACTTCCCGCAACAAAACTTGACTTGCAGTGGGGAGACCGTATATTAACTCAGGTTATGACCGACGAAGAGTTCTTCGATACACTCCTAGCCGAGTGCATCAAGCGGAATGCATCCGACCTGCACCTGACCGTAGGGCGGCCGCCGACGCTCCGTATCGACGGCTACCTCCATCCGGTTGAGCAGTGCCCGGTCCTGACGCCGGAGATGACCGACAGCTTCAAGAACATCGCAACCAAAGACCTGCGACACCTGCGCGCCCAGATTGACAACGGCGGCGGCGGCGACTTCGCTCTGACTTTCCGCGGCATGGCCCGTTTCCGTGTGGCCGTGTACAAACAGAAGGGCTGGTTCGGCATGGCCCTCCGTCTCATCCCGCGCCGCATTCTCTCGTTCGAGGATCTCTTCGTAACGTCGCACCTCATACCGCGCATCAAGAACATGCTCGACCGACCGCATGGCCTCATCCTCGTGACGGGCCCGACCGGCATGGGCAAGACCACGACGCAGGCGACGTTTGTTGACTACATTCTGGAAAGCCCGCGTCACGTCCTCACTATCGAAGACCCTATCGAGTTCGTCCACGACCACAAGAACGGCCTCATCACGCAACGCGAGGTCGGCGTTGACGTCTCATCGTTCCGCGAGGCGGTCATGAAGGGCTTGCGCTCCAACCCGAACGTCATCCTCGTTGCCGAGATTCGAGACCTGGCAACCTCAGAAGCAACCATCTGGGCCGCGGAATCAGGCCACTTGGTCATCGGCACCCTGCACACCACCAACGCGCCCGAGACTATCACCCGGTTCATTGACATTTTCCCGCCCGAAATCCGCGACCAGATACGTATCCAGTTCTCAATGTCGCTGCTCGCCGTCTTCTCCCAGCGCCTCCTGCTGCGGGCCGGCGGCAAGGGCCGGGTTGGATGCTATGAAATCATGGTTGCCACGCCCGCAGTGCGTAACCTCATCCGTGAGCGTAAGACTGAACACTTGGCGTCAGCCATCCAGACCAGTTCGTCCGAAGGCAGTATCTCGTTTGACGCCTACCTCGCTGAGTTGTTCCGCGCGGGCAAGGTTACGTACGAGACCGCCATCGCCTCTGCGGCTGACCCCAAGGGATTCCGCGAACTCGTGGAATTCGCGCAGCGCAACCGGCAACACTAGACCCCGCCGACAACTACCGGCTGTGCCCTTTGCCTGACGCATCGCGTCTTGCGCCGGAAGCGCACAACGGGAAACGTCTGGCGTTGAAGGTTTGGTTTCGAGCGTCGGCTGCTACGGCAGTTCGCGTCGGGTTCGGGTGATGGCGAGCACGGTCCGGTTCGGCATCGCCTCCCACCTGACCTCAGGCAGAGAATGCAGCGGCTTGGAGCTGAAGTACTTCACTAATCCGCCCTCCCCCGCCCACAATGGCTCGGCCGATTCCGGTGCATCCCCGTGCCAACAGCCGACGAGCATCATCTCCGCGCACATCAGGCAGAACGAAAGCGAATCCTCATCTCCCAGCGCGGCCATGGCGCTCGCCAGGGATTCGACCGGGGCCTGTTCGTCCAGCTTTCCGAGTAGATAGAGAAAATACCGCTCGCTCGGATTCCTGGAATCGGTAATCCGACCGCCGGTATCAAGCCGGTCCTCGTGCTTCACGATGCCGGAATGGGCGAACGTCCAGATATGGCCGGTCTCCCGCCTCAGATAAGGCCTGAGCTCGCGGGGCGATGCCGGGGTCATGCCACCGATGCAGACAATGGTCATGTCGGTGCGGAGTTCGTTGAGCTTGCCGAAATCCGGGTCCTGCGCGCACGGCAGCGCCGATCTGATTGTCTCCAGCCGGTTGCCATAGCAGTAGGCCACGCCCCAGCCGCCGGCGTCACAGTCCGCGCCCGCGGCCTCCCGCGTTGCCAGGGCGAGAGTGTCCATCTGGAACCGGCCGACAGCGGCAATCAACGTACTCATCGGCTACAGCCCCACCGCGATCCCGGCCCGCACACCAAATCCGAAGTCCGAAGTTCGAGCTTCGAAGCGCGGCGTTCGCAGTTCACACGGCCCGACCGCAAACTCGATCTCCCGGTCGAACCCGAACATCTGGGCCGAAACGTAGGCATCAGCCATTGAGAAGGCAAGAACGGCGCCGGTCCACCAGAGAAATGCGGTTCTCGCATCCCGATGCCGCACATATCCGGCCGAATCGGGCAATGCCAGAGCCTCCGAAGCCGCGAAGTGCTCCTTCACAACGAAGTAGCCCAGTGTCACTTCCGCCGGCGCAATCAAAGCTGCCTTCCACCAGTTGCCGGTGTACACCTGTCCGCCGCCGGGAAGGAGAAACGAGAGCAGAACCGCGGTACCGGTCGACCTTGGCGGCCGGTACGGCGTTGAATCCCGGCCTGCACCCTTGGCCGAATCCGGGATTACCGGCTTCCCAAGGCTGTCGGGCGGCGGCGCAGGCTGCGCGGCGGCCAGTCCGGCCAGGAGCAGCACCCACAGGGTTACGCGGCCCGGCCGCCGCCGCGGAATACCGATTGCCAATCGCCAATCGCCGATTGTCAGTCGCCGGTTCCAGATCACTGATTCCGTACGATAATGTCAACTCTGGGAGTCCCGGTCCGGGCAACGGGCGCGCCGCCGGCGCGTGGCGAATCGGAAAAGCTCGTCAGCCGGATACGGTCCGCAGCCACGCCCCACGCTGCGAGCTGGCGCGCGACCGCTCCAGCCCCGGCCGCCGCATAATCCCAACTGCTCTGGTACTTGTCCCTCACCGCCGGCAGCGCCTGGTAGCCCCCGGCATGGCCGACGACGTCTATTACGCCGGATGACCCCTGGAGCGTCGGGATATACGTCCGCAGCAGCGACTCAGCCGAAGGTACGACCTTGAGGTCCTGCGCCCCGCCGAACAGCTCTTCAAATGAAAAAGACAAGCTGAACGCAGTGTCCCACTGCGTCTGCACGATCTTCAAGCTGTCGCTCATCTCCTGGAGTTGACCTATCCACATGTTGATCTCGTTCTGCTGCCGGACGATCCGGTCAGCGCGTGGCAGGTAGGCGAAGTTGTAGAACAACAGGAAGCCCACGGCCAGCGCCAGGAACAGAATCCAGCCGAAGCTCGAGAGGAAGGACTTCATGCTAGAATCCTACCACAAAGCCGGTAAGACACAAGCAGCGGCCGCGCTGTCCGACCGGCGTCGCCGAGGCCAAGTCAGAGCTCAGCCGGCAGAATGCGGAGTGCAGAAGTCCGGGCACTCCTGACTTCTGACTTCGGTCGGTTCTCATTTCCACGCGTCAAGCTGCCTCTGCAGCCGCTCGAGCTTGCTTGAGAATTCGGCCCGGCGCTCGCGCTCGCTTTCGACCACCTCCGGCTTGGCCCGGGCAACGAAGTTCGCGTTGCTGAACTTGGCGTCAATGCCGGCGATGAGCTTCTCCAGACCCCCGATCTCCTTCCTCATCCGGTCGAGTTCCTTCTCGACGTCAACGACTCCGGCCAGAGGCACGTAGGCCTCGCAGGCAGACAGTGCCGCAATCGAAGACTTCTCCGGCCGTGTCGCGCCGAACTCCAACACCGAAACCTTGGCCAGTTCTCCTATCAGTCCTTCGCTCCGCCTCAGGAAATCGACCAGCCCGGCATCCGCTGAGTTAACAATGCACTTGACCGCAGTCTTGGCCGGAACCTCCATCTCCGCCCGGATGTTCCGCACCGCCACTATCAATTCCCGCATCGTCTCGACCCGCGCCGTCTCGTTCTCATCCAGCGCCAGCGGCTCCGGCCACGTCGACTGAAGTATGGAACGGGTTCTGGAGTTCCGGGGTTCGGGGATTCCGGTGTCAGCAACCTGAACCCCTGAACCCGTGGACCCATGAACCCCTCCGAATCCGAGCCGTTGCCATAACTCCTCGGTAATAAACGGCATAATCGGGTGCAGCAGTTGCAGGCTGCCCCGGAACACGTCAAAGAGCGTCTGCCGTACCGCCGCATCCTCTGCCTTCAGCCGGGTCTTCGAGAACTCGAGATACCAGTCACACAGGTCATGCCAGAAGAAGTCGTACAGCGCCGAGGCGACCTGCGAGAACGTGTAACGCGCGAGCCCGTCGTTCACCCGCGCGAGAACGGCGTTGAACCTGCCCCGTATCCAATGGTCAACCGGCAGCAACTGGTCACTGGTCACGGGCAGTTGGTCACCATCGGCTATCGCGGGAGCGACCAGCCGGCAGGCATTCCATATCTTGTTGCAGAAGTTCCGGCCCAGTTCGAACCTCTCGTTCCACAGGCGATAGCTCTGGGACTGGCTCTCAAGGTAGCAGATAGTGAACCGCGCCGCGTCGGTGCCATAGATGTCGAATATCTCCAGCGGGTCAACGCCGATCCCCTTGGACCGGCTCATGCGCGCCCCGCTCTTGTCCAGCACGGTCGAATGGATGTACACGTCATCGAACGGCACCCTGCCGGTGAATTCGAGCGCCGAGAATATCATCCGCGCTTCCCAGCGGAAGATGATGTCAGGGTCGGTGGTCAGGAAGTCGGTCGGGTAGAACTTGCGATAGTCCGCTGCCTGCTCATCAGGCCAACCCATGACCGAGAACGGCCACAGCGCCGACGAGAACCAAGTATCCAGCACGTCCTCGTCCTGGCGCAGGCTCCGCGAGTGGCACTTCGGGCATTCGGTCGGGTCCTTGCGCGCGACGATAATCTCCCCGCAGTCGCAATACCAGACCGGAATCCGATGCCCCCACCAGAGCTGGCGCGATATGCACCAGTCCCGGATATTCTTCATCCACTCGAGGTAGACTTTGGTCCACCGCTCGGGATGGAACTTCATCTTGCCCTCTTCGACTGCGCGGATCGCGGGCTCGGCCAGCGGCTTCATGTTCACCCACCACTGCATGCTCGCCAGCGGCTCAATCACGGTCTCACACCGGTCGCAGGTCCCGACCGAGTGCTTGTAGTTCTCAATCGTCTCCATCAGGCCCTGCGCCTCGAGGTCGGCCACCACCGCCTTCCGGCACTCCTCGCGCGTCATGCCCCGGTAATTCTCGGGCGCGGCATCAGTCATCCGCGCATCATCGCCGATGACCTTGATGCGCTCCAGCTTGTGCCGCTCGCCGATCTCGAAGTCAACCGGGTCGTGCGCCGGCGTCACCTTCACCGCCCCGGTCCCGAACTCCATCTCAACCGCGGCGTCGGCGATCACCGGAATCTTCCTGCCGGTCAGCGGCAGTTCGAGCATCTTCCCCACCAGAGCCTTGAACCGCTCGTCAGCCGGATTCACCGCCACCGCGGTATCCCCGAGCATTGTCTCCGGCCTCGTCGTGGCAACAACCACGAAGGAAGGGGTTCCGGGGTTCAGGGTTTCCGGGGTTCGGGTGTCCGCACTAGAATCCTTGATTCCTTGACCCCTAGACCCCTCGGCCGCGATTGGATAGCGCACATACCAGAGGTGCGCGTTCTCTTCCTTGAACTTCACCTCGAGATCCGAAACCGCGGTGCCGCAGCGCGGGCACCAGTTCACGATTCGCAGACCCCGGTAGATGAGTCCCTTCTCGTAGTACCGGACAAACGCCTCGCGCACCGCGCGCGAAAGTCCCTCGTCCATCGTGAACCGAAGCCTCGTCCAATCAAGGCAGCAGCCCAGCCTGCGCAACTGGACAGTGATCTCCCCGCCGTACTTCTCCTTCCACTCCCAGGCGCGCTTCAGGAACCCCTCGCGCCCGAGGTCGAACCGGGTCTTACCCTCTTTGGCGAGCATTCTCTCAACCTTGACCTGAGTGCCGATGCCGGCGTGGTCCATCCCGGGCAGCCACAGCGTCTCGAACCCCTGCATCTTTTTGTGCCGGATGAGAATATCCGGCAACCCGTTGTCCAGCGCGTGACCCATGTGCAGGGAACCGGTGACGTTCGGGGGCGGAATGACTATTGAGTACTTGGGCTTCAACGACTGCGCGTTGGCGGTAAGAAACCCGCTCTTTTCCCAGAACTCATACCACTTCGCCTCGACCGGCTTCGGGTCGTAGCGCGAAGGGAAATCTCCTGCGTTCGCTTCTGGCATAAGTGGGTATTATAGAGGCGAACGCGCAACTGTCAAAACAGAGAGCCCGGCGAAGTCGAGCAGAACCCCGGTCTCCTTCGCCAGGCATAGGGCCCTGCGGACAATGGTCGATCCGAGCCTCGCGCTTGGGGCCTGCGGTTTAGGGCTTTCCTCAACCACTCCGCCCGAGTCCCTGATGACGCAGATGCCTAAGCTGGTCCAGGGCACAACAAAGAAGGACACCCGTGTCCCGTCCGCTCTTGGCGTCCAGGCGATTGTGCGTCGGTTCTCGGAAGGCTGGCGGGCCAAATTGTTGTGCCGATGGAAACCGTAGCCGGACGGAAGACCGTCAGCCACGGGCCGAGCGCCCGCCGCGGCTGCTCAGCCGGTCCAGCGCCGCTTCAATCCGGTCGCGGTGCTGGTAGTAAAGCAGCCCGAGCATCGCCGCAACCAGCCCGAGAATCGCCCACTCGCGCCAGCCGAAGTGAGTCGCGCTTGCCCCGACCCCGCACTCGAGGAGGTTAGAGGGCAACCGGCCGATAAAGACCAGCCCGAGAAACACCGGCAGCGGCAAGGCTGTAAGCCCGGCCAGGTAGTAAACCCAGTCCCCGACCGGATTCGGCACCAACAACAGCAGAAAGATGTAGAACGTGCCCCGGCGCAGGACCAGCGCGTCGAGCTGGGCCAGCCGTTCCGGCGGCAGGAAGTACCGAAGCAGCTTGCGGCCCAGCAGCTTGATGAGCAGGAAGTCAACCGTCGCGCCGAGCAGCACGCCAATCATCAGCCAGACGATGGTCGGCCAAAAGCCGAGCGCGTACCCGCAGGCGAACGACATCGCGTTGCCGGGCAGCGGAGCCACGACAATTTGGATGACCTGGAACAGGACGATGCCGACCGGCGCCCACGCGCCCCAGTTCCGCACCAGCACTCGCAGTTGCGCCGGGTGTCGAAAACAGCCCCAGACCGAGTTGCCGGCAAACACGAGCAGCACGACCAGTCCGGCCAGCGCGAGGATGGTGAGCGCGAGCGCTATCTTCTGTCCGATGGTGTGCGGCGGTCGCTCCGCAGCCGGACTTCTGCCTTCTGAGTTGTGCATTCTGAGTTGCGCCCCGCCCGCCTACCCTACCAGCACCGCGCCGCCGTTGACGTTCAGAATCTCACCGGTAACGAACGTTGAGAGTTCTGAGGCGAGGAACAGCACCGTACCGGCGAACTCCTCGGGACTACCGACCCGGCCGAGCGGGATCGTTGTCAAGACTTGCTCGCGCACTTTGGGCTCGCCCAGGCTGGACCGCGACATGTCGGTGTCGAACCAGCCCGGTGCGATGCAGTTCACGAGTATATGGTCGGGGACCAGTTCCGGCGCAAGTGACTTGGTCAGGCTGATGACCGCACCCTTGCTGGCAGCATAGTGTGAATGGAATGCCTCGCCCCGCTGGCCTGCGGTCGAAGCGACGAGAATAATCCGACCGCCGCCGGCCTTGCGCATCAGCGGCACCGCCTCGCGACAGCAGTGGAACACACCTTTCACGTTAGTGTCGAGCATCTCGGCCAGTTGCCGGTCGGTCATCTTCTCGATGGCCGCACGCTTCCAGATTCCCGCGTTGGCGACGAGGATGTCGAGCCGGCCCAGTTCGAGCTCGGCGGCTTCGAAGAGCAGCTTTACGTCGGCGGACGACGCCACATCGGCCTTGACTGCCACCGCCCGGACACCGAGTTCCTCACACCGTTTCGCGACGTCGATGGCCGCCCGCGCGTCACGCCGGTAGTTGACGGCCACGTCCGCGCCGGCACGGGCGAGTGCCAAAGCCGCCGCCCGGCCCAAACCCCGGCTGCCGCCGGTCACGAGCGCGACGCGGCCCGTGAGGTCAATGCCAACCATGGAAGGGATCGAGGGACCAAGGGACCAAGGGATCGAGTGTCCGCCCCTTGATCACTTCATCACCTGGCCTTTTGGTCACTTGACCTCTTGGTCTCGTGGTCTCTTCTCTGGCGCCGGCAGGGCTGCGCAGAACCGCTCGATTTCTTCCTCGGTGTTGTAGAAGTGCGGGGCAATGCGGAGCCGGTTCTCGCGCAGTGAGCAGATGAATCCCTGTTCCTTAAGCCGCGCGAAGAGCGCGGCCATGTCAACGTCGGGCCGGCTGGCCGTGATGATGCCGGCGTGGCGCTGCGGGTCAACCGGGGTCATGACCTCAAACCCCTTCTCCTCCAGCCGCCGCCGCAGCAGTTGCGTGAGCATCCGCACGCGGGCCGCGACTTCGCTCATGCCCGCGTCAAGCAGGATGCGCAGCGACTCGCGCAGGCCGTAGATACCGATGTAATTCTTGGTCCCTTCCTCGTACCGGCTCGCGCCCGGCTTCAGCGGCTTGCGCGTGTAGATGTCGTTGAAGTCGTCCCACTTCGCCGACAGCCAGCCGAGGTTGGCCGGCTTTAGCTTCGGCAGTATCGCGGAATTGACGTAGAGAATTCCGCTGCCCTGGGGTCCGAGCAGCCACTTGCCGCCGCCGGCATACGCGAAGTCAATGCCGAACTCTCCGAAGCTCTGGTTCACCGCCCCGAGGCCCTGCATCACGTCGAGCAGGATGTGGATGGCGCGCGTGCGGCAGAACGTCGCTATCGCGATAACGTCGGCCTTCACTCCGGAAAGGAAGTGGACCCAGTCGATCGCGATTGCCCGCGTGTGCCGGTCCACCAGTTTAAACACGCACTCCGATCCCTTTGCCAGTTCGGTGCTGGTCACGTACCGCTTCTCGACCTGCGGCAGCAGGTAGTCGAACGGGTAGACATTGACCGGGAATGCATCCTGCATCAGGATTACGTTGTCGCCGTGCTGCCACTCGATTGAGCCGATGGCGATAATCGCGCCGGCGGACGCGTTCTTCACGAACGCGATCTCGGAGGGAAGCACACCCATCAGCCGCGCCGCCATCTCGCGGCAGTCCTCGACAACCGCCTCGGCTTCGGGGTAGGGCACCTCGCCATGAAGGCTGCATCTCTGGATGTAGCCGTTCATCGCCGCGACCACGGGTAGTGCGAGCGACCCGTTGGATGCGTGGTTCAGGTACACGTAGCGCTCTGTGACTGGAAACAGGCTGCGGAACCCGGCCAATTGCTCCGTCGTCACGGTTTACTGCTCTTGGATTCGGAACTCAGTTCGGCGGTTCTTCGCCATGCCGGCTTCGGTGTCATTGGGTCCGAGCGGCTGGGTATCCGCGTACCCGCGCGCGGTCAGCCGCTCGGCCGCGACCCCGCACTTCTCAATCAGGTACAGCCGGACCGCGTCCGCCCTCGCCTGCGACAGCTTCCAGTTGTCCGGGAATTCCTTCGTGTTGATTTCCCGCGGGTCGGTATGCCCGGCCAGCTCGACCTTGATGGTCGAGCTCTGCCGCAGGAGTTCACCGGCCCGGTTGAGCACGGCTTCAAACTGCGGCAGGATGTCGGCCTTACCGGTTTCGAAGTTGATGCCTTCCAGCACGATAGTCTGCTGCTTGCGCGCGAGGTAGAAGTCCCGCTCGGCGGTCTCTCCGCCCACCACTTTCAAAGTGCACGACTGCGGGATGTACTCATCGGTCGGCCCGGTGACACCGACGCGATAGTCGCCGGCGGGCAGGTTCCGCAACTGGTAGGTGCCCGCTTCCGGTTTCACCGCTTCCTCGCCGAGTACCGGCCCGCGGTACACAATCCGACCGCCGATGTGCTGCCTGGTCCCCGCGTCGAACAACCCACCCCGCACCTCACCGTACTTGACCCGTTCCAGCGCCACGATGAACGGCAGTTCCCGCCCGGCGATGACCCGAACCGTGTCCTCTCTTGGCAGATAGCCGCCGGCAACCGCTTTCACACTCAGATCGCCCGGCACGAGGCCGCGGAGTCGGAGTCCGTCGGTCGTTGCCGACGTGTCGCGCGCGCCAGTCAGGGAGAGGAAGGCCGCGACCGGGAGCTTCGTCTCGGAGTCAATGACCGTGAGCACGACCGCGCCGAATTTCGGCTTCTCCGGCGGGCCGGGCGTAAACCGGAAACCTATGCGGTGAGTCAGCCCCAGCCTGCCGTACGGCACAAAGGCATAGTCGAGTCCGAAGTTGCCGACCGTGAAGCCCAGTCCCCCGGTCAGGCCGCTGGCGAATCCGAGGCCGACGAGGTCGGTTGGCCCGGTACGGTACCCGATGCGCAAGGCCGCCTCCTTGATGGGCGCATATTCGACTCCCAATCGAACGTTGGGGTCGTCGGCGAGCGGCACCGCGACATCGACGGTCCCGGTGAAACCGGCCACCGAGTAGTTGGCCCCGGCCGCGAACTCGGTCGGCAGTTTCTCGGTAACCGACTCGTACGAAACCGCGCCCAGATGCCGGGCGGCGAACCCGACGCCAAGGCCGGTCAACGGGTGGCCGATGAACCCGAAGTCTACCGCCCCGCCGGTGCCGCGCGCGGCCCCCAGGTCTTCCATCAGCCCCTCGACCGTAGCGCCGACCTGGTACTTGCCCAGAATCGTCATCCCGTAGCCGGCGGAAAACGCGGTGCTCCACGTACTGAACGTCCCGTCCGGCTCATTCTCCTCGGTCCATCCTTCGAAACCGCGGTCGCCGCTGTAGACCAGGCCGATTCCAAGCGCGCCCGGGCCAAGCGGGAAGGCCGCGTGCCCGACCTCGTCGGTGATACCGGTAAACCACTGCTGGTGCGACGCGGCAAACTGGCAACTCGACACCCGAGCGAGCCCGGCCGGGTTCCAGTATATCGCGCTCGCGTCCTCGGCCAGGCTCGTGTACGATTCACCCAACGCCGCGCTGCGCGGGCCCTGGCCCAGCCTCAGAAACGGCAGGCACGAAGTCCCGACCAAGCTTGACCCCTGGGCCCCGGCAAAAACCAGCGCCGCCACGAACCCTATCCGTCCGATCGGTCCGATTCCCTTCATCGGCTACTTCCTCACCAGCACCAGCTTCTTGACAATGGTGCTGTTCGTCCCGTTTCGGGAGTAGTCCATGACGTAACGGTAGCTGCCCGACGCGACCGCCTTGCCGGCATCGTTGGTTCCATCCCAGTCAACCAGCAGTACACCCGGCCCGCGTGTCCCCTTCGTCTCATTCGCTCCGAGGAGCGTCCGGACTCGCGCGCCGGCCCGATCGTAAAGGACGAGCGTAACCGTGCCCGGCTCCGGCAGCCCGATGATGAACCGGGTCGAGCCGAAGCACGGGTTCGGGAAGTTGTGCACGGTCAGAAGTGGCGCCAGGGTCAGGGTCAGGACCGCGCTATCGTGTGTAGTCGTGTCGGCCCGCACCCAGCCGCGGACCACGAACTCCCGAGTCGAGAGCGTATCCGGCATCCCGGCCAGATCACCCGACGGCGCGTCCACCCGCAGCGAGAACCAGTAACGTCGGCCAGGCTGAACCAGCCCGAGCGTGCTTCCCAGCTCCGCCGCACCGGCCGAATCGTAGAGCACCGCGGCCCAGGCCGGCGGCACTGCTGATTGCCCGATGTCAATCACTCGAGCCGAGTCGGATTCCAGCTCGGCATAGAACCGGTAGGTCTGCTGGCTGTCGCTGGCGATGGTACCGCTCGTATCTGGCTCGATGTGCAGGACCGAGTAGCGGGCAACGGTAAGTGTCAGGGTTTTCTTGTCGTTCGTCCGGTCCAAATCGAGCGCCAGCATCGTCGAGCAACTCACCGCGTACGACCCGGCCACGGCAACCCAATCTGGGAATGCGACCTCGACCGCGGAATCGGGCGCGAGCGCAGTGCCGACGTTCACGGTCCGTAAATACGCCTCCCCAATCTTGAACCGCACGTCAAAGAACCGCTCGGTCCGCACGCCGTAATTCCGGACCAGAACCCGGGGCCGGAGCGTATCGCCGGCCCGTGCGGTCTGGGCCGGTGCGAGAATCTTCTCGACCCCGACGTCGTGCATCACCGCCGGCCCGACAAACACGTTGCCATACACCGTGTCGTTCGCCCGGTTGCCGTCGCCGGTCAGGTCCGTGTAACAGGCTATCGGGTCGTCGCCCCGCACCAGGCCGGTCCAGTTGGCAAAGACCACCGTGTCGGACATGCCCACCCCGAGCGAATCGGTCAGGGTATCGACATAGGCAGACCCGATGCTCATCACGACCGGGAACCGGACAGGCAGCGTACCGAAGTTCCGCACCACCACGCTCGGCACGACGACCGCTCCCGAGTCAACCGAATCCGCCGGCGCGAGGATTGCCGTCGCGCCGACGTCCGGTCGCGGCGGCCGCACTACCTCCACCGCGGCGGTGATGGTGTCGTTGTGCCGGTTCTGGTCCCCGACCAGCGCGGTATAGCACGTGGCGTCCGCAATGCCCACTGGTTCGGCAGTCCACGGCGGGAACCCGACCGTGTCGCTGCCGCCGACGCCCAGGCTCTCGGTTACCGTCTCGTTGTACGAAGCGCCGATGAGCATCGTCACCGGGAACGTCGCGGGCTGGTTGCCGAAGTTCCGGACCACGGCGCGCGGCACTATTGTCGTGCCGGAGTCGATGTTGCCGACGGGCGCGACGATTGTCACGGGGCCCACGTCAAAGAACGGCAGCGAATCGTAATCGACCTGCACCGAGTAGAGCATCGGCAGGACCGCCGGGTTCACGTAACGCAGCGTGGCCCGGTACTGAATGTGGGAAGACGCCAGCGATGATGGTATCGTATCGCCGTTGCCGAACGGCTGCCACGCGGTCCATCCCGGGCCGGGCGCGGCCGTGTAGCCGGTGCGCAACTCCATCTCGACCGTTGAACTGCCCGGCGTCGCGTCCTGCCAGGCAACTCTCCGCCAGACGAACGTGTCGCTGCCGCCGAAGACCGACGAGACGTACCGCTCCTGGAACCGCCGGTCATATACGTTGCCGACCTCGCGGGCCACGCCGTGATGGCTCTTGGCCGCGGGGAGCGAGTCGAAGCTCGTCCAGTCCGGGCCCCAGAGCACGAACGACGGCTCGCCCTGGTTGTACCCGTCAACGAACACGTCGGCCGCGCCGTCCTGGTTGAAGTCAGCGACCAGCCCGCCGGACGCGTTGAATCCCCGGGTCCCGATGTCGGCCTGGTTCGCGTCGCTGAAATGCGTGGCCGAGCCGAGGTCGTTGAAAAACACCTGCGGCACCATTGTCACGGTGGTGTCGAAATTGCCCCGGAAGAAAACCAGGTCCAGGCTCGTGTCCGCGTCCCAGTACGCGGCGGCGCTGCCGCCGTAGCACGAACCCGGATGAACGACGTCCCGCCGGCTTTCGGCAAAGCCTGCATCGCTGCCGTAGTACACGTAGGCGCTGAGCCCGTCATCGTAGACGTTGCCGGCGATATCCAGCCAGCCGTCGCGATTGAAGTCCGCCACGGTCGTCCCGTGCGGCTTGCCGTCGGGAATCGGCAGCCAGGCGATGTAGCGGGGGCGGCGGCCCGGCCCCCAGTAGATAACCGCGTTCGAGTCCCGGTTCCAGCGCACGGCCACGATGTCCACCCACCCGTCAGCATCAAAATCGGCGACCCCCAGGTCGTGGCCGATGCGGCCGCCCAGCGTGATGACCGACGTATCCGAACTTGAGTAACCGTCGTCTGAACCCCAGAACACGCAGACGTCGCCGCCATCCGTACCCGCGACGATGTCAAGGTACGAATCCCGGTCAAGGTCGCAAACCGTTGCCGCCTCGCTCTGGTCCACGGTGCTGAGCCACGTTGTGTCGGTCGCCGACGGCCCGGAATCGGTACCCCAGTAGATGACCACGTTCCGGGCGTGCCAGCCCGAATGAACCAACTCCGCGTAACCGTCGGTGTTCAGGTCGGCGATATCAATCCCGCCGCCCCCGGGCACATCGTAGTACCGGCTGCGCGCCGAGTCATACCCGGTGGCGGAGCCGAAATAGACGCGCAGGTAAGGCCCCGAATCGTCCGGACACACCATGTCCATGTAGCCGTCGTTGTTCAAGTCGAATCGCGGCACGAACTCCACCGCCCCGCTGTCCCGGCGAGACACGTACAGATTGTTCTCAGCAGCGCCGTCTCTGAAGTCCTGCTGCGACGTCTCCACCCAACTCATGCCCCGCGCCCCGGCAACAAGCAGCGCCGCTGCCATCACCACCGGTCCGACGCGTCCCATTCGCGGTTTTGCCCTCTGCCTTCTGCCTTGCGCTTGTCCCATCCCCTTCATGCCCGGTGGCGCCGGACCGGGAGCATTTCCCGGATCGCCTTGGTTTGTATGTCGGTCACCACCTGGGATTATGCCCGCCAAATCGGCGCTGGCAAGCCCTGCCGCCGGACCAGGAACCAGGATGGGAGTTCACCGCCAGGACCCAAAGAAGGCGCGGTTGTGCCGCGAGTCTGCAGTTCGCAGTGGCGGAATCCGGACTTGGCGTCCTTGGCGGTTCAATTCCGGTTTTCGGGGACGACCGCGGGCCCGGACATCACCGCACGACCACGACCGGGACCGTGCCCACACCGGCCACTGAAGCAAAGTACACTCCCGGTTGCAGGTCGCGCAAATCCAGCACGGCCCGCGGATTCCCTGCCGGCACAACCGCCCGCGCAACCAGCCTGCCGCAAGGATCGTAAACTCGGAGTTCGCGCGCGCCGGTCCCGGGCGGCAATCCGACCTGCAGCAGGCCCCGGGAGGGCCGCGGCGCCACCTGCAGTGGCGCGGCCGGCCGGAGGTCGCGGCGTTCGGCAGCACCCGGCGGCAGCGCCTTGTCGGCCAGTTCGTGCAGGTAGAGCAAGGTCCGGACGACGTCCTGCGACTCCTGCGCCTCCGGGATCCAAATCGGCGGGTCCGGCACCGTATAGACCCGGTTCGACGGGTTCATCATCGAGTCATTGACCCGGGTCCATGGGCTGACTCCAGCCCCGCCGTACGCGGTGGCAGTGGCGCTGTCAATCAACTGGATGGCGTGCCGGTTGTCCGGAATCAGCAGGTTGCTGTCAACCTGCGGCTGGAACCGCAGGTACGCGGCGGGCACCTGCTTCATGAACCGGGCGGCCTCGCGCTCCTGCCAGAACGCTTCGGAATCAGCCGGCACCGGCACGTGGCCGCCTGAATCAGTGCACATCTGAGACCGGTCCGCCAGCCCCTCGAAATCGAGCAGGAACTTGACGCGTGGCTCGGCATACCGCGCAATCATGCCCGAACCCATCGTGATGCCGTACGACTGGGCGTAGACGCCCAGCCGGCTCGTATCCACGTAGTCCCGGCTCGCGAGCAGCGACATGCAAGCGTGCATTCCGTCCTGGTGCACGTACCCGTCGTAGTTTTCCTCGTAGGGGAACTGGCTGCTGAGACCCCGGCCGTCCGGGTCGAAGTGCAGGAAAGCAAAGCCATCCGACGCGATAGCGTCAGGCAGACCGGTCGTGTCGAACGCACTGCCGAACCCGTCCGGCACAAAGACCACTGCGGGCACGCGATTGCCCGGCCCGGCATTGGCCGGCCGGTGGATGTGCACGTACTGGGGGCAACCGGAAGACGGGTTCACGACCTGCAGCGTCTCGACCACCACCGCCACGGTGTTCGGGTACTGCCAGACTATGCTGTCCGCCGGCGTCAGTTCAGTCACCTGCATGCCGGCCGAGACCAGCGTGTTGCCGTTATCAAGCCGCACCGCTTCGTACGGCATCGGCAAGTGGTCCGCGCTCCAGACGGTCGTTCCGGACGAGTCCACCTCGATGACCCGGTTGGCCCCGCCGTCGGCAATCAGCGTATTACCGTTGCCGAGGCGCGCGGCGCAGCGCGGCCAGATCAGGTTGGTGCTGTACTGCCAGACGACCGTACCCAGCGAGTCGACCTCGACCGCCCGTTGGGGGGCGTGGTCGCAGACCAGCGTGTTGCCGTTCGCCAGGCGGCTGCCATTGTGCGGATGGTCGAGACCGGTGTAACTCCAGGCAATCGCGCCCTGTGGCGTGACCTCGATAACCCGGTTGTTGTTCCGGTCGGTGATGAGCGTGTTGCCGTTCGCCAGCCGATAGGCCTCGTTCGGGTAGTCCAGACCCGACGAATCGCTCCATACCCTGTCGCCGTCCCGGTTCACCTCGATGACCTTGTTGCCGAAGCTCGCCGACATCAGCGTGTTGCCGTTGGGCAGACGGCGCGCGGTGTGAAGAAACGGTACGTCGCACCTGGCGTATGCCCAGACCAGCCGGCCCAGGCTGTCCACCTCAAGCGCGCGCCCGTCCGGGGTCGACATTGGCCCGCCGTCGGCAATCAGCGTGTTGCCGTCAGGCAGGCGCTCGACACTGAGCGGTTGGACCGGCACCGAGGCGGCCACGTGCGACAGACCGCCCGCGACGGCGACGAGAAAAATGGCCAGCCATGTCCGGCGGTGATTTGAAGACGCGGCATCTAGCGTAGGCATCAGGAAAGCACCCCTAGCATAGTGCTTGGATGCACAAGCGTCAAGCACTTCCGCCTGGAGCATCTTGACTCTTGCACTTTGCATCTTGACTTGCGCTCCCTCCGCGCCATGAAATCCGTGGACGCCAGCCGGAGTGCTATCCACAGATTACACCGATTACGGAAGATTCCTTCAAGGGTTCTCAGAAGCTCGGACGGAATCTGTGTGAATCTGTGAAATCTGTGGATTTCCCCTCTGAGTTCCTCATCCTCTCCGAGCCATCTGTACTCTGTGGTTTGGGCGATAACGAGAGAAGGGGCGGGTCAAAGACCCGCCCCTTGTAACCCGGATGGTTCGGTCTTAGTGCTGGACGACCAGCTTCTGCGTTGTGCTGAAGCCCTCGGCCGCGACCTTGACCAGGTACACGCCCGCATCGAGCTTCCGCAGGTCGAGACCGGCGGTCCCGGTACGACCCGCTGCCAGCGTCTGCGTCAGCACCGTCCGGCCCGTCACGTCGTAGACGTAGAGCGTGGCCAGTCCGGCCTTCGGCAGGCTGTAACGTACCGTCGCAAGCCCACCCGACAGCGGGTTCGGGGCGATCGCGAACGACACGTCTCCGATGTTGAGGTTGCTGGCCATGACGCCTTCGCGGCTCGGCTGAGCGCCATCCGCCATGTACGGTGCGTAACGCCAGAAGTCGTAGGTCTTGTTGCCCTTGAGGGCGTACAGGCCGCCTGCGCTCGGATAACCGGCCAGAGCGCCGCCCTGCTTGACCTTCTTGCGGCGACCGCTGTTTCCGTACAGCGGGATGTCGGCTTGCTGGACCCACGAGTCGGAAGACGTGAAGTACTTCCAGAACTCGGTGGTGTTGCCGCCCTTGAACGCGTAGATGTCACCTTCGAACCACGCCGCGCTGCTGCCGTCCTTGGCCTTCTTATTGCCGGAATTGCCCGGAATCGGCATCGCGCGCAGGAACGTGCTCCATTCGCCCGTTTCGGTGTCGTAGGCGTAGAACTCGTGGTACTTGCCCTTGAAGGCGTAGAGCGTGTGGTCGCCGTCGGACACAAGCCACGAACCGGCGTCCCACTTTTTGTGCCAGCCAATCGGGGCCGGAGTCAGAGTGATCCAGCCGGCGGCCGGATCGTACTTGTAGAACTCGTTCCGGTAACCCTTGAGCAGGTACGCAGCGCCTTGGGCCCAGGCGATCCCGGTGCCCTTCTTGACCTTCTTGCCCGACTCACCGTACGGGACGTTGCTCATCTGGGTCCAAACATTGGTCGCAGCGTCGTACTCCCAGAAGCCCATCGTGTTGTTGCCCTTGACGAGGTAGATCTTGCCGTTGCCGTCGGCGCAGATGACCGATCCCTTGTAGACCTGCTTGCCATCGCCGCCGAACGGTACGCCGGACAGGATTGTCCAGTCGCCGGACACTTCGTACTTGTAGAAGTCACCCGTCTTGTAGCCCTTGGAAGCGTAGATGGCATCCGTGCCCGCATCGTAGGCGAGAGCGCCGCCATCCTTGATCGCTCTGCCGGAGGGCATTATCGGTATGTCCGCTACTTCCGCCCAGCCCGCCGGATACGGAGGGCCGACCACGAAGTCCTGCTCAGACATGTTGTTTTCCGGATGAGCGTCGCCGCCCAGTTCGGTCTTGGCGAGCACGTGGAACGATCCCTGCGGAGTCGGATCCCAGGAGTTGGCCGTAAAGGAGAAGTTGCGCGTCTCGCCGATGGCAAGACCGGTAACGTGCTCGACGTGGTTGTAAACCTCGGCGTCGGTAGCGTCGGAGATTATCACCCGGACGTCGAAGTCCTCGGCCACCTCGCCGTAGTTCTTCACCGTCACCTTGGGGAACAGGACGATGTGCTCGCCGACCGTGTTGGCCGGAGCGAGTATCGCGCTTACGCCGACGTCATGGATGGTCAAAACCACCCAGTCCACTTTGTTGCTCGGGTCGTTGTCGAAGTCCTCGCCCCAGAGCGCGCCGATTCCGCCGCTCACCGTCATGTGGCCCGTGCCCGCGGAGTAGTCGATGTTGGACCCGGCGGTGCCGTTGAAGTCGGTGTACATGATGTCGTCGAGCGTCTGGCCGTTCCCGACCTTCAGCATCGTGCCGACGGTGTTGCCGGGCGTAAACGAAGTCCACGAGAAGTTGTCGGTCGCGTCGATGGTCGCGCCGCTCTTGACGTCGATACCGTTCGCGCCCATCCAGTTGAAGCTCGCGTACATCGAGGCAATCTTGGCCCCGGTGTTGACCGTGAAGGCATACGGACGGCCCGCTGCCGCCGCAGTCACCTTGCCCCGGTCCGCGGCGCTGGTACCCTTAACCGAGAACAGGCCGCCGTTAACGAGGGCCGTTCCCGCCGCGCTGGTGGTGCCGAGCGTCAGGGTGTGCGGACCCAGCCGGAAGTTGCCGTTCGTCAGGGTCAGCGTGTTCGTAACCGTGATGTCGTCGGTAATGGTGACGTTGCCGTCGCTCGCGTTGTCGATGATGAGCTTGCTGAAAGGCTGGCCGCCGGACGTGATTGAGCCGCCCTTCATTGTAACCGTTCCGCTGCCGTTGTCGAACGTACCGCTGCAGGTCCAGTTGCCGTTCACCGTCATCGCCGACGGCCCGTACAGCGTGCCGGTGATCTCGAGGTTGTTGAACTCATGGGCCGCCGTGCCGGCAATCTGGCTCTCGACGTCGAATGTGACGGTGCCGGCCCCGGGATGGAACATGCCGTTGTCGGTCCAGAATCCGCTGGCGGTGTAGTGGCTGGAACCGCTGACGACGAGGTCGTTACCGTCATTAATCATCAGGTCGCCGGCAATCGCAACGTCGCCGCTGGTGGTGAGGTCGCCCGCGGGCCCCTGCATGTAACCCTCCAACGCGTACGGCCCGTAATCCCAGTCGTACCAACCGTTGGCGCCGGGGTTGGCGTCGCCCATGTAAATCAGCATGTGGTGGCCACCCTGGTACCCGAAGGCAATCGGGCCGCCGTCATACGCTCCGAGCTTGTCGCCGACTTCGACGCCGGAAAGGGTCTCGGTGAACTCGTTGAGGCCGGAGACGCACGACTGGTTCGCGCCCTGGGTGACCATGCCCCAGTCGTAGCCGTTGTAACCGGCCCGATAGATTCTGGCTCGGATCGTACCCGAGGAGTAGCAGTAGCATTTCCAGCTCGAGATGTCGCCCGCCATGGTGGAGTTATTCTCGCAGAGTTGGGTGAAGTAGGCGTTGCCGAAGTAAGTCCCCCAGGCTATAGCGCTATCGCCGACCTTGACGTTGAGTGGCACCTTTTCGACGAACAGGCTGTACAGGCCGCTGCCGGCGTCCGTGCTGCCGCCATCGAATGTCGCGTCCGAGGACCCGGTGAAGTGGAGTTCGGAGTAAGTACCGGAGGTGAAGGTGCCGCCGTTGGTGAAGTTCTTAGGGAAGTACATGTAGCCGCCGTTCGTCATCGTGCCGGCGTTGTAGAGGTCGCCGGCGCAATTGAACGTCGCGCCGGTCGAGATGGTAAACTCACCGCCGGCGTTGTTGAGCACGCCCGCCTTGCAGGTGACGTTGCCGTCGGCCTGGAACGTGCCGGCGTTGGTGAAAGCGCCCGTCAAGGTCAGCGGCTTGCCCGACACAATGGTCAGCGAAGCGCCTTCCGCAATGTCCAGCTTCTTGGCGCCGTAGCTCGACCCGGAATTGGTCGTGGGGTAGTTCGAGCAACCTCCCGGGATATTCACGGTGATGCCCGCCGCCGGAGCGTGGCCGCCGTCCCAGTTGCCGTCCGCGGCCCAGTCGGTGCTGACCGCGCCGGTCCAGTTCTCAGTCGACGGCCAGGGCTCGAAGTAGAAATCCGCGCAGCCGTAAATGTAGGTGCCCCCGTTTGAGTTGGGCATGCCGTCACCGTAGTAGTAGGCACCGTACAGGAGCCGGACATCGTTCATGTCGAAGGGGATGCCGGCGCTGAGGTAGTAGTAGTACACGTAGGAGCCGCCGTAGGTGGTAACGTAGTATTCGTGGCCGGACTCGACCATCACCGGCGTGATGTCCACGTACGACCAGTCCGAGCCGGACACGGACGCGCTCGCCAGTTGGTCGCCGTTCGCGGCATCCCAGAGCTTGCAGGTGCTGGTCTCGTTGTACGAGCCGCGATAGCGCCCAATCTTGGTGATCGCACCGGACGTCAGCGGCGTGAACCTGAAGCCCATGGAATAGCCGCCGTAGCCGGCCGGCCCGTACATGGTACCGTTGCCGCCCGCGACTATCGCCTGCAGAATGTAGCCGGCGTCGGTTCCGCCGTCACTGCGTTGCCCGGGGACAGGACCAGGCTTCATGAGGATTCCCTGGCCGGGCACTGCCACGGGGCCGCCGGGCAACATCTGCCCGAGGCCAACCGCCAGCAGCGCCGCAAGCACTACCATCGTCTTTCGTAACATCTAGCCTCCTGATTAGGCGGTCGTGTTATGTTCGCCGCCCGACCGACCGCCTCGAGCCGGACGACGTTTTCACGAACCGGGGAGCACCCGGCGCGCGACCAATTTTGATGAGGTAACCCGGCCCATCCAAGCACCGATTGTCCTGCCGCCTGCTTGCCCGCAGGACGGATGCTTGTGCATGAAATAATACCCCCCCCGGTTATGCTGTCAAGAAGAAAAACGGCGGGCCCCAGCCCCAGAACCGACATTGAACCAGTTGCCACCTGTCATTCCGAACGGAGTGAGGAATCTCGCCGCTTCGGCAAGCCTGGACAAGCTCTGCACCGCCGACAGACGAGATTCCTCGTCGCTCCGCTCCTCGGAATGACAGCACCCAACGGGTAAGGGCCGCTGCCATGCCGGACCAAACGTACACGCGCACACATCGGATTCAGTGTCGGATTCAGGACCCAGAACCGATATTGCCATAGCCACAGCGCGCAGCTTCCGCCTCGGGCCATTTTGCATTTTGATATTTGCCTTTTGCCTTTTGACTTGCACTCCTCGCAGCTTCCGCCTTCGAGCATTTTGACTTTTGACATTTGCATTTTGCCTTTTGACTTGCACTCCTCGCCGATTCCTCCTTCGAGCATTTTGACTTTTGACATTTGCATTTTGCCTTTTGACTTGCACTCCTCGCCGATTCCTCCTTCGAGCATTTTGACTTTTGATATTTGCCTTTTGCCTTTTGACTTGCACTCCTCGCAGCTTCCTCCTCAGCCCATTTTGCACTCTGACTTGCGCGTCCTACGCGCAGACAGTTTGCTTGACAGGGCAGACCGAACCGGTATACTCAAGCCGCAGGGATGAAGGCCCTGGATTCGGTGAAACACAAAGCAGGAGAACAGAGCATGAACACGAAAAAGTGCTGCTGCGGACTGGCACTCGTGGTGCTGTCGTTCGTTGCCTTCAGCGTGGGCAACGCCGAGACCAGCTTCTACGGAGTGATCAATCCCCACGCCCACTCGGTCTGGATAGATACGGCCATCGTGGCCGTCCCGCCCGCTGGTGATACTTTCGCCACTATCGGCTGGGGCTCCGACGACTCCATGATCGTTGACACCTTCCATTTCCCGGATATCGCCAACTGGCCGGCAATGGTCACTCTGCTGGGGACTGTTGATGGCATCCGCATGCCGTACATGTTTGCCGCGCCGCTGGGCGATTCGTGGTACGATTTCATGCCGGTGCCTCCGCCCTTGCCCATGCCCGAGGCGATGTTCTACGGCACGACCGGCGTTGAAGAACCGAGGTCCACGACTCAACCCCGGCCGGGCCTGGACGTCAACCCCAGCGTAGTGACGGCGCAGATGACGGTACGGCTGGCATGCCCGGGACCGGATAGACCGGTGGTCGAAGTGTTCGATGCGGCCGGCAACCTGGTTCGCTCACTCAACTGCACGCCCGGAACAAACGGATTCGCCACGGCGACGTGGCATTGTGAGGACGGACTCGGACGCCAAGTGCCCGGCGGTATCTACTTCTGCCGGTCTGCCGCGCCCGGCGCCGTCGCTGTCCGGAAGGTCCTGGTAGCGCGCTAACACTGCCGGTCGAACGTAAGCCGTCCGCGGTCCCCGCGGTCGGCTTACGCCGGCCTATAGAGACTAGTGAAGGGGAAAGAAGAAAGTGGAAATGACAAAGTCCCGACTTGGTATTTTCCACTTTCCACTTTCCACTTTCCGCTGTTGTCCAACGTACTGAAGCTGGCGGCTGCGGCGGCAATCCTGTCCGCCGCCTGTGCTCACCGGGATTTCAAGGAACATCGTCTGTGTGTCGTGCCGGCCGGGGCCAAGGTCGAACGGTTCGAGCTCTCCTCGAACTCACGTCACGTCGCCCTGGTCTATTCGCTGGACAGCACAAAGTTCGTGGTCGTGGACGGCAGGAAAGACAAAGCCTACGACGACATCGGCAAGCTGGTGCTGACCCCCGGCGGCCGGTCGGCTTACGTTGCCATGACTGGTGGCAAGAATGTGGTAGTCGAGGACGGACGAGAGAGCAAAGTGTACGATGCGGTCGGTCCGCTCCTGTTCCCGGATGACGGAACAAAGCTCATATTCCCCGGCAAGCTGAACAACCAACGTTCCCTGGTCGTGAACGGCACGGAAGGCAAGTGGTATGACGACGTCACGAATCCGGTTCTGGGCAGCGACGGGAAGCGGCTCGCATTCAGCGTCAAGGTCGGAGAAAAGTGGATGACGGTCGTTGATGGCCGCGAGGAAAAGCAGTATGTCGAGGTGAATCCCGCCGTCTTCAGCCCGGACAACGGACACTTCGCATACGCGGCCGGCCGGGATTCGCAATGGGTGGTCGTGGTCGATACGGTAGAGGGCAAGCGCTACGACCGGATTATTCTCGGGCCGCGACTGGGGCCCGGGGCCGAACATCTGGCTTATGTCGCCGGGCGTGGTAAGAAGATGTTCGTGGTCTATGACGGTAAGGAAGGCGAGGAGTACGATTTCATACCGGCTCTGCTGACCGATAGTAGTCTGACGTTTGTCGCCTACCCGGCATCCCGCCGGGACAGTTGGGTCGTCGTGAGTACGGACAAGCCCGGTAAGACGTATTGGCGGATTCGTCCGCCCGTGCTTGGACCGGGCCGGCACGTAGCCTATGGGGCTTCGCCGGCCCCGAACCAGGAGCTCATGGTTGTGGATGGCGTGGAGGGTGAAGTCTACAACGGCGTCGGCACGGCGGTGTTCAGCCCGGACGGGCTTCGGGTAGCCTATGCTGCGGGGCAGGGAGGAGTTCAGGTCGCGGTCGTGGACGGCAAGGAGGACCGTACGTTCTACGAAGCCGTCGGCGAGCCACAGTTCAGCCCCAACGGCAAGCGGGTCGCCTATGCCGCACGGCGCAACGGGAAGTGGATGGTCACAGTTGACAACACGGAAGGCGAACCGTACGACGCCGTCATGCCGGGCCGGTTCTTCAGCCCGGACAGCCGGCGGGTTGTCTACGGCGCACAGCGAAAGGGAAAAATGGTGCTCGTAGTTGACGGCCGCGAAACCGGCCGGGAATACGACGCCATCCGCCAGGTCGTATTCGACGCCCGCGGGCGCCCGCAGTTCGCGGCCCTGTGTGGAGACACAGTGCTCGCGGTTACGTACTCCGGAAACTGAACCGGCCCGTCCGTCCCGCCGCCCGCGGACCGGCGTCAAACTGACTCCGACACAAAGGACCGCAGACTGGTCGCCGGAATCTAGACTCAAGCGCGACCGCGCCTCAAGCTGAAAATGGTTCCTATCAAGCGCATCGTCACCGTTGGCCCTGCAAACCTCTGATTGGCAGTGGCCCATTCGAGTCCGTCCAATCCACCGCTGAAAAGGCGAAACAGGCGACCGCTCCGGTCACTGGTCAGTCCGAGCGCCAAACGCCGAGCCCGGACGGTGGAAAGTAACCGGGAGGGTCCATCTTCAGTCAGTCTCCAGGTTGAACACTGCCCGGCAGATTTCGTTGAGCACTTCCGGCCTGCACCCGTAGCGCGACAACCTGCAGCCGACATCTCACAGCCTACAGCTTGCGGCCCCCGACCAAGCGGATAGCATCCCTCCATTACGGCTCCGGCGCGGGGATGCTAAGACCCCGGCGCGAATGGCGCGTAACGGATGGCGATGGCCGCCGGCTTGCGGCTCGTTCTCGCCTTTCCAGATGTGTAGTATAGTACACATTCCACGACCGGCCGATAAGCATCCTAACTTCACTAATCTCAATTCATTATCCACGATTTGCGTCTTTCTCCCTCCCCTGCCCCCAGGGCGGCAATCGAATAAGGTTTAGGTTAGGGTTTAGGTTGAGGTTTTGGCTGAGCTTTGAGACGAGCTTTGAATCAAGCCTTGAGACAAGTTGTTTCACGAGCTTTTCCGCGAGCTTTGAACTGAGCTTTGCGGAGAGCTTTGAAGTGAGCTTTGCGCCGAGCTTTGAAAAGTGCTTTGAAGTGGGCTTTCAAATGAGCTCTTGAAGAAGCTCTTGAGTGAGCTTTCCGAGGAGCTTTCCGGCGAGCTTTGCGGGATGCTTTGCAGCACCCGAGTCGGCAGCGGGAAACCTCAAGTCCCAAACCGGAATCTATGTAATCTGCGAAATCTGCGTATAGTCCTTCCGCCTCAGACACTTTGCATTTTGATATTTGCCTTTTGACCTTTGACTTGCGGCCTCCGAGGCCGCGCCATGTACTCTGTGGTTTGGGCGATAACGAGACAAGGGGCGGGTCAAAGACCCGCCCCTTGTAACCCGGATGGTTCGGTCTAGTGCTCGACGACCAGCTTCTGCGTTGCGCTGAAGCCCTCGGTCGTGACCTTCACCAGGTACACGCCCGCATCGAGCTTCCGCAGGTCGAGACCGGCGGTCCCGGTACGACCCGCTGCCAGCGTCTGCGTCAGCACCGTCCGGCCCGTCACGTCGTAGACGTAGAGCGTGGCCAGCCCGGCCTTGGGCAGGCTGTAGCGTACTGTCGCAAGCCCGCCGGCCAGAGGGTTCGGGGAGATCGCAAACGACGCGTCCCCGATGTTGATGTTGCCGGCCATGACGCCTTCGCGGCTCGGCTGAGCGCCGGCCATAGCCGTCACTCCGTAGCGCCAGAAGTCGTAGGTCTTGTTGCCCTTGAAGGCATACACGCCGCCTGCGCCCGGATAACCGGCCAGAGCGCCGCCCTGCTTCACCTTCTTGCGGCGACCGCTGTTCCCGTACATCGGGATGTCGGCCTGCTGAACCCACGAGTCGCCGTCCGGGAAGTACTTCCAGAACTCGGTGGTGTTGCCACCCTTGAACGCGTAGATATCACCATCGAACCACGCCGCGCTGCTGCCGTCCTTGGCCTTCTTGTTGCCGGCACGGCCCGGAATCGGCATCGCGGTCAGGGCCGGGCTCCATTCGCCCGTTTGGGTGTTGTAGGTGTAGAACTCGTGGTACTTGCCCTTGAAGGCGTAGAGTGTGTGGTCGCCGTCGGACACAAGCCACGAACCGGCGTCCCACTTCTTGTGCCAGCCAATCGGGGCCGGAGTCAGAGTGATCCAGCCGGCGGCCGGATCGTACTTGTAGAACTCGTTCCGGTAACCCTTGAGCAGGTAGGCAGCACCCTGGGCCCAGGCGATCCCGGAGCCCTGCTTGACCTTCTTGCCCGACTCACCGTACGGGACATCGCTCAACTGGGTCCAGGCATTCGACGCAGCGTCGTACTCCCAGAAGCCCATCGTGTTGTTGCCCTTGACGAGGTACATCTTGCCATTGCCGTCGGCGCAGATGACCGATCCCTTGTAGACCTGCTTGCCATCGCCGCCGAACGGTACGCTGGCCAGAATTGTCCAGTTGTCGGGCAATTCGTACTTGTAGAAGTCACCCGTCTTGTAGCCCTTGGAAGCGTAGATGGCATCGGTGCCCGCATCGTAGGCGAGACAGCCGCCATCCTTGACCGCTCTGCCGGAGGGCATCAGCGGTATGTCCGCTACTTGCTTCCAGCCCGGCGGAGGCGGCGCAGCCTCGGAAACCCTGAAGGTGCCCACAAGCACGTCGTCGGCCGGGTTGATGTCACCCGCCGCAACGGTCGAGCACTTCTTGCCCCAGGTGCCGGTATCGACAACCGTGTAGGGATCGAACGTCAGGTCGACGCTCTGCCCACCTTCGAGCATCCCGGGCTGAAACTTCGTGTAAACGCGGGCGCCCGTCGGGTCGGCGAGGAACATGTAGGCGGTGAAGTTCATCGGCGTCGTGCCGGTGTTCTTCCAGGTCGCCTTGGGTATTACCTCTGTATTCGGCACGCAGTTGACCGGCGCGATGATCTTGGTCACCGCGATGTTGCCCTGCTGCGGAGGCTGCAGGACCTTGAACACCAGCTTGCCGTAGAGCGAAGGGGTATTCCAGTCGCCGTCAGCGAGCCCGGCCTTGAACCAACCGTAGTAGTTCCCACCGTCCTGCCCGAACAGGTACAGCCCGACCGTGTCGTTCTTCGGGTCATCGAGGGTGAGTTTGTAGGCCGCCGATCCGATTGGAATCCGGGCCTCGAAGAAGAGCCCGCCGGCCGAGGACGAGGCGGACTGGGAACCAACCACCGAAGTCCACTGCCCGATCGTGCCGTTGGGCGCGTGATAGCGGTACTGCACCTCGTCGGCGCCGGATCCGTTGACCCAGATCTGGTATTCGCCTTCGGTCAGGCCACCAGCCCACGCGCCGTCGTTGTTCTCGTCGATGCAGAGACCGACCTTGTCGCCGATGTCGCGCGACGAGGCTCCCGGCATCCAGAAGGCGACGTACAGGTAGTCGTCGTCGTTCTTGAAGTAGGCGTAAGCCGCGCCCGGTCCCTGAGGTATGCCTTTCCATCCGAAGATGTTCGAGCAGTCGAACGTGTAGGCATCGGCCCACTCATCCGACGGATCGATGTAGCCGTCGATTACCGGCGCAGGCATGTCGGCGTAGGAGTAGACCTCGTCGGCCAGCGTCATCGTCTTGAGGGCCTTGTAGTTGTTGAACGGACGCTGGTCGCCCGCGAGGAAGGTCTCGAACGCGAACGTCCGGCCGATGAACAGGGAATCCGGAATCGTGATATCGTCGTACTCGGCCAGGGCCGAATCACCCGATACCGGGCTAACCAGGGCTACGCCGGCGTAGAGTACGGCGCCGCTCGCATCAAATACGTGAAGCGAGCAGGGCGCGTCGACCTGGTCGAGCTTGCCGTAGTTCTTGACGTAGCAGGTAGGCTTGAACGTCTCACCCGGGGTGAGCTGGGCGCTCGTCGGCACGGTAATCCACGCGACGCCGACGTCGTTGTTCTTGGGCGGCAGGGTGAGCCGCTTGTACCAGTTGTTCGGCGATGACCAGTTGCCGCCGAGGTCACCGGCCAGGGCGTACAACTCGCTCTTCCCACCGACTCGCGCCACCATGTAGTTGTTCCGCGCGATGGTACTCCCGTACTTGGCAACCGTGAATTCTTCGATTGCGCCGGTTTCCTGGCTGTACTTCCAGATCTTGTCGGTGACGTAGTAGAAGTTGTCGGTGAACCCACCCATCCAGTACACGACCTCGTCGATGGCCGCGGTTGCGCCGCAGGCCACGTTCGGGCTCAGGGCCGGTCCGGCAGTCCAGGTAATCTGGGTCGGGTCGCCGGGATTGATGGCGCCCTTGTACAGGTTGGGCCAGCACTGACCCGCGGACCGCTCGTAGGCCTCGGCGATGTAGATGGTGTCACCGATAATCGCCGCGCTGCCCATGTCGGCATTCTTCGGCATGTCCGTGCCGGTCGTCCAGGAGTTGCTGGCCGGGTCGTAGATGTTGACGGTCTTGCAGGCGTTGTAGCTGGCGTCCATGCCGCCCATGATGTAAATCAGCCGGTTGTCGTACTTCGCTTCCAGGTATGCGAGCGACGTGCGCGGCAGTTTCTCAGCGGTCGACCACTCGTTGGTGGTGACGTCGTAGGCGTTGTTGGCGTCCGTCGCCTGGCTCGAGTTGTTCATGCCGGCGATGACGTAGACTTTGCCGTTGGCGTACGAGCCGTGGATCCAACTGAGCCCGGTTGGCACCGCGGCGCGGTTCGACCAGACCTCGGCGATTGGGTCATAGCGCTGCATGCGCGTGAGGTTCGTGCCCGCATACCCGTCAGTGTTGCCACCCATCATGTACAACATGTCGTGGTCGTTGTCGAAGACCGTGCCGTGGACGAGCCGGTTGGCGTCGTCGGTCGGCGGCTGGATGTCCTTCCAGCCGATCGTCGCGACGGTCATCTTGCCGGTGTCGTTCTTCAGCTTCTCGTCGTTGTCAAGCCAGGTGAACGTTGTGCATGTGTAGGTGATTTCAGAACCCGGAGTCCAGTCCGCGAAGGGGACGCTGACCGTGTCGCCGAAGCCGAGCGTTCCGGTGTAGGTCTGGTCATCGGTGTACACCAGGTTGGGGGTCGGGTCCCAAATCCGGAAGGTCATCGGGATGTTGGTCGCGGAGGAGTCCCCGAAGTTCTTGATGCGAACCACCGGTGTTACCGGTGTGCCCGGGTCCTGAACGGGGGCCGGGCTCACGATCTTCGCGACGCCGACGTCGATGTGCAGCGGCGGGCCTATCGACCACTCGATGGCGTTGTAGTACAACCGGCACCAGGGCCCGGCCGGGGCGCTTGCGCTGCCCACGTACATATTGATGCCGATGCATCCTTCGTTCTCGGACACAGCTACGAAATCGTAGCCGGTGGTATAATCCGCCAGCTTGAGCGCGGTCGAGACGACGTTGACGTAGTTGTGGTAGTAGGTGGTGACCGGGTCGCCCAGGTCCTGGGTGATCGGATGGCCCGAGTCGTACCAGTCTGATTGTACGGCGCCGTAGCCGTAGCTGGTAGAGTAGTTGAAGGTCTGGTACGGCGTCTCGCTCTTGAGACGGCCGCCCATGCCCCAACCCGGGGTGCCGTACCAGGAGAACGTGGACTGTATCACCCGGCCGCCGCCGTCAATGTAGTCGGCAAGGTTATTGCCCATCGCCTCCGGGTCCTGGAACGCGTAGTTGGACCAGCAGATGATGACTTCATACTGGTTCATCTCATCAACATCTGGTGTGTAGTTCATGACGTTGATGCGCGTGACCGTCTCACCGTAGTAGTTCACGAGACTGTCATAGAGCGTGGGGGACAGCGGGGTATAGTCCGCGGCCATGAACGCCACGTTCCGGCCGTCCTTTTCAGGGTGCCGCGCCGGGCTGATGGCCGAGGGCACCTGAACCGGCCCGGTTGTGGTTAGTGTCGGCGACGTGATGCCGCTTGGCGCCACCGCCGCATTCGATTGGGCTGTCATACTCTGCCCGGGGGTACTCGCGACCACAGCAGTGGAAGCAAGCACTACCAGTAGTAGTACTGCCCAGTTTCGATACTTTCGTATCGAGTGCATTCGGAGCCTCCTTTAGTTTTGCCCCCGCATACAAACGAGCCATATGCCCGCCGCTCCGGGGGCTCTTACGTAGTTGGTGTAGTTTCGGATGGACCCAATGAAATATTACCCCCCCCCTCATCCGGTGTCAAGAAATTCCGCCCCCGCGCGAATTGGCAGTGCAATTCCGCCCTCGGAGCCTGGATGGAATCAGTCGCCTCCGCGAAGACGCTTTCTCTAATGCATCCGCATATTCCGCCTCCGGGCATCTTCCCTTTCCCCTTTTGCCTTTTGCATTTTGCATTTTGACTTTTGACTTGCGCGCCCTCCGCCCGTCCCTCCTGCCCGGCAGCGAAACCGAAGGGGCGGCCCGAAGGCCGCCCCTGGTTCAGATTACTGTCTGGCGGTTACTGCTCGATGACCAGTTTCTGCGTTGCCGAACGTCCGCCGGACGCAAGCCGCACGACGTAGATGCCCGGGACCAGCCCGGTCAGGTCGAGCCGCGCCGGCACGCCCGTCTGCCCGGCGAACTGCTGCGTGCGGATTACCCGGCCGTCAACCCCGAGCAGGCTGACGGTGGCCGGCACCGCACCGGAGAGCGAGTGCTGGAGGTTCGTCCAGTTCCGGGCCGGGTTGGGCGCGAGGCGCATCCCGGGCCGGACGGGAACGGCAGGCTTGAACTCGGTGACGCCGCCGACTGCCCCCGAGTCGTACTTGATCGTCAGGAAGTCGTAGTACCCGCTGGCGAAGCTGCTGCCGGTAACGATGGGGTTGCAGTGGCTGTCATACGTAAGCGCCGCCGCTATGTCGTCGTTGTCGTATATACTATTATACCGTGTAACCCAGTCCTGACTGCCGGTGGCGGCCCCGTAGCGCACTATCGTGTAGTCGCCCTTGTCATGAAAGTCGACGCTCGTGCCGAAGACGAGGACGTCGCCGTACGGGAGGACGGCGATAGCGGCCGGGTTATCGGCCTTTCCCGGCGGGCCCACGAACGTTTTCGCCCAGACCTCGCTGCCGCTGGTCTTGTCATAGGCAATGGTGGCGTAGTCGTCGCTCCCCCCCACGGAGTCCATGCTGGCGCCGGTGACGTAGACATTCGAGGCCCCGAGCGCGATGGCCGCCGCCACGTTCGGTGCGTTGTTGCCGGTGTAGCGCTTGACCCATACCTGCGCGCCCGAATCGCTATCGTCGTATTTGATCGTCGCGAACTGGTTGACGCCGCCCGGCGGCGGAGCGGTGGCGCTAGTGCCGGTGACGTAGGCGTCGCCCACGTCGTCAACTACGATGCCTACTGCCTTGTCGGCCTGATTGCCCGAAAAGTTGTAGAAGTTGGCCCACTGCTCGACCCCGGCCGTGTTGTATTTGACGGTGGCGTAGTCTTCCATGTACTGGCGCTGGTTGTAGCCCGTGATATAGGGCGAGTCGCCCGGCCCGAGCACGATGGCCGCCGGGTAGTTAAGGCCGCCGCCCTCACTCGGACGGATTACGACCCACATCCACAGCCCGTTGCCGTTCATGAGCTTCATTGTCACCCAATCGCACTGGCCGTTGGCGTAGTACGTGTAGCCGGTGACGTAGGAGTTGCCGGCAGTGTCCACCACGATGCCCACCGGAACGTCCTGTTTGCCGTCCGGGCCACCCCAGGTCCGGCGCCAGGTCTCCGTGCCGCCCGCCGCGGGGAGCTTGACCACCATGATGTCGAAGTCGGGGTAGAGCCCGCTCGAGGCGCAGATGTAAATGTCGCCGTTGGGGCCCAGCGCCGCGCCTCTGGCCTCATCGTTGTTCCCACCGGGCCCGGCGATGGTCGCGAACCAAATCTGGTTCCCGGCCGAATCATACTTGACGACCTCGACGTCGTTGCCGCTACCGGTGCCCAGACCGGTGCCGACAACAATAACGTTGTCTTCCTGGTCGACGAGCACGGTTTTGGCATAGTCGTCCCGGCGGCCTTGACCGTCGTAGCGCCGGGTCCAGAGAGTATCAGGGATGCTGTCATCGGCGAAGGCCATGCTCGTTCCCAGTAGGAGCAGGCAGGCAATCGTCAGAACTGCTCTAGGCACGATTCCTCCTTAAGTTGATTGTGCTGTTGCGGATTCTCGGACTGGACCCCGAACCGCACTGCGGCACGTTCCGGTACCCGGCAGGCAAAGACCGAGGTCACAGCCAGATTCTAACCGGCGGCTGCCGGTTGTCAACAAGAGGATGAGTCCCTATTCTGGGGACGCTACCCTGATTTTCGCTGCCGCTTCATCCTCGGCCGTCCTGCCGGGCGCGGTCTGAGCACGCGGCTGGTTGCCCGCTCGGCCTCGCCGACAAATAGCTCGTCCCCGAACGGCCGCCCGGTTCTTGTGTTCAGCCGAAGACGCTGGGTCAACTCATCCTCCTCGATTTCGCGCAACCATGCTCGCCAGTCTCCGGCACCCACGAGTCTGTGAGCATCAGCAGTCAATACGTCATCGTTCCGGAGCCCGGCGTGCGCGGCTGCGCTGCTCCACTGGTACGATTCCGCCTCGCGCACGAGACCTGCTCGCACCGGGTTCATCTCCACGTAGCGGACTGCAGTCGCAGTGTGCCGGTCGTCCAGCGGGCACGAGAAGAACCGGCCCTGCCAGCGTCGACCGGTCATGCTGTGAGTCCAGTTCACGTACTGGGCGAGACGCAGATGCACCGGCTTCAGCACGGTTGCCAGCGAGTCCGCCTGGTGCGGGATGGCCACGAGATGAACGTGGTTGGGCATCAGGCAGTACGCCATTACTTCCAGCCCGCGCGGTGCCGAATACTCCTTCAGCAGATTCAGGTAACGCTGATAGTCGCCGCGCGCGAGGAACACGGTCTCCCGCCGGTCACCGCGCTGCGTCACGTGGTGAGGAACGCCGGGGATCACGACTCTCGCCATTCTTGGCATCGGGCAATGCTAGCGCGCGGCGGGGTTCGGTCAAGAGAAATCAGGGTAGCGTCCCTAGATTATCGCCGGAGCTGACCGGAGCTAGATGAGAGATTCGAGACGGTCGGCGAGCCAGCGCGCTTGAGCGCGACGGTTGAATCGGTCCCGGTTCGTCTGCGTGAACTGCGCCGGGTCGCGCGCCATCTCACCGAGCGTCGTGGCCAGCTTCGCGCCGTCGAGACCGCAGGCTACCCCGGCGCCGGATTCGGTCACGAGCCCGGCTGCCTCGTCCGAACCTTCTCCCCAGACAATAATCGGCCGCCTCGCGCCGAGGTACTCATAGAGCTTGATGCCCACCGGTTGCCCGGGCTTGCCGATGTAGAGCAACGCGCCCGCCCCCTTCATCAGGGCGCAGGCTTCGCCGTGCGGGAGCGTGCCGAGCAGCCGCACCTGCGGGTCGTGCTCAAACCGCCGGCGGGTTTCGCCGTCAACCCGACCGGCCAGGTAGAGCGTCGCCTCCGGCCGCACCCGCAGGGCCGCAACGAGCGACGCGACCTCGGTCTGGTTCTGCCAGAGGTTGCCGACGTGGACGATGCTGAATTCCTCAAGCCTCGTCGGCTCGACCTCGAAATCGGTCGGGTCAAAGCCGTTGTCCAGCACTTCACACCGCGGGCCGACGGCCCGCGCGGTGCCGTCGTTCACCGCGAGCACGAGGTCTGAATGTTCGACCGCGTAGCGCCGGACGCGCCGCAGTGCCGCACGTTGGTACGCAGGTGGCGGGGCAAACCCGGTCGGCCACGGGTCGCGGAAGTCGGCGACCAGCGGCACGTGGGCATGGGCCTTCAGCCTGACCCCGAGCAGCAGCGCCGTGAACGGCGGCGCGGTAGCGAATATCGCCGCCGGTTTCTCCCGGTCGATGATGTGCCGGCCCGCGACGGAGCCGAACGGAAACCAACCGACCTTCGAGTCCGGAAAAAGGATGTGGTTGAGCAACCGCGGCCCCGCACCGAGCCCCTGGGCCAGCGCCGGCGTGAGCTTCTTTGCCTTTGAACGAACGAGATTGAGCAACCGGTTCGGGTCAGCGCTCTCGGTGCGGTAGATTCGCGAGCGCTTGAGGTCATCGAGCAGAAGCGGGTCGTAGTGGTAGTAGGCGACCGGTTTGACGGTGAGTATCAGCGGCTGCCAGCCCGCTTCCGGCAGGAACTTGCAGAGCTTCGTCACCCGCATCACGCCGGAGAGGCCCAGCGGCGGCGTGTAGTAGGCAACCACCAGCAGTCGACGCATCAGCGAAAGTCCGAAGGTCGAAGGTCGAAGATCGATTCAATGTCGGAGAAGATACGAAAGGCCAACTGTCTCAGGCCTCTCGTTGCTTCCGGTCGAGCGTTCGCAGGGCCGCTCCGAAGATGATGTTCAATTCCTTGGCCTCCTGCCACAGTGGCCGCATCTCGTCACGGCGTGCAGGAACGGCGGCCGCCAGCATAGTCAGCCAGTGCTTGCACTCACGGGCTTCCTTGCGGCAGATGCCAATCTTGTGGCGGAAGTCACGCGGGGATTCTGCGTCGTTGGCCTCCGCATAGTTCGCGCCGACGCTTGTGGCTGCCCGCACCAACTGGCTCACCAGCGGGGCGTTCACCGGAGATGACGGGATCGTCTCGCAGAAACGGATTGCCGCCACGCCGAACTTGGTGGTACGGCGCTCGAGGTCGAACTTCTGAACCTTATCCATCAGCATCGCGTATCGATTGTAGTCGCGCCATCGCCGGAATCAACCACGGCCATGCGAGTTCACCACTTCGGACTTGAATCGGAATTCGAGCTTCGGACTTCGGCCTTGTCGGAGAGGTGCTTCGCTATCTGCGCGGTCACTTCTGCCGCGGGTAATTCGACCGGCTCCAGGCCTTTGAGAAACGCAAGCAGCCCCGCGACATCGAGCGTCAGCATGTGGTCTTCAATCTGCAGTTCCTCGGGCAGGGACCGGAAGAAAGCACCCGAGCCGAGGCTATCCTGGAGCCGGTACAGGCTCCCGCTCACGACATCCCGAACCGCCGACGCCTCGGGCGCCGGGAACGACTTGAGCTGAGCGCCGGGTTTGTGGCCGGAGAGGACGAACAGCTTGCCGTCCATGTCGCTTGTGTCCCGGCCCTGCGCGCTCAGCGCCTCGGACAGGATGTAGCCGTAGGTGGAACCAAGCAAGTGTACGAGCAGCAACTGGTTACCGTCGCGGAAGTACGGGAACTGGTTCGGGCCCAGCTCCGGGAAGAGCCGCGCTTTCAGCACCGGCGCAAGCCGGTACGAATACCCGCCGGTCCCGGTTCCCTCGAAGACCTTCGTGTTGGACGAGATCGCTGCCAGCGGCCGCACCATTACCTTCTTCTCTTTCTCCCGATGCTCGACCAACTCCCACGACCGCCCCGCCAGCACGAAGTGGTGAAACACGAAGAAGACCGTGCCGACTTGCCGGCCGGTCGTGATGTCGTGCACTTGGTAGTTGCCGAAGGTCTTGTCCTGGATGTTCGAGTGGATCTTGCCGGACTCGACCTGCGGTTCCACCGCGGTGCCGGTGAAGTAGATTCCGGGGCGCTGCGCCGTGACTTCGCCCGCGTCAATCATCTGCCGGAATGCCCGGTCAATCGGCTCATCGCCGCCCGCGAGCGGCCGCAGTATCCGGCGCGCCGAATCCCAGGTCGTACCGATACGCCGGCGCTGGAACAGGTACGAAATCACCTGCTGTGGTATCACCGACAGCGCGGGCGTGTAGCTCTTTTCGTACAGCCGCCCCTGCCGCGCGCACTCGAATAGCGTCTCGAACAGGAACTTCTCCCATGGGTTCAGGTAAAGGCCCAGCGCCTGCAGGTTGGATTGGCGCCGGCGGTTGCCCCGGCCCAGGCGCTGCAGCAGCGACGAGACGTTGAAAGGCGGCCGCACCAGCACCACGGCGTCGATGTCGCCGATGTCGATTCCCAGTTCGAGTGTGGACGTGCAGCAGAGCAGCCCGGTCTTCTCCCGGTTCATTGTCGCCTCGACGCCTTCCCGCACTTCCCGTGTCAGGCTGGCGTGATGCACCCAGACTCGGTTCGCAAACGGCGGGCGGTTGAGCAGTTTCGCGTACTCCTCGGCGTAGGAGCGGGCGTTGGAGAAGCAGAGCACCTTCCGGCAGTCGCGTTTCTGCAGTTCCTCGACGACACGCTCGGGCCAGCCGTCGTCCATCGGCAGCAGGGCTTCGTCGATCTCGCGCCGGCCCGGGACCTGCACGACGACCGGGTCGGGGAAATAGCGCGAGCCGATGTCGAGGTCGTCAATCGTGGCCGACAGCGCGTAGTACCGAACGCCGGCGTTCACCAGCCGCAGCCGTTCGAGCAGCACGCGTAACTGGTCTCCTCGCGGCGTGTTGTCCAGCAGGTGCAGTTCATCGAGTATCACGGCGGAGAGTTCCTTGAATATCCGCGTGTGCCGGCAGAGCAGCGAGTCAAACGACTCCGGCGTGGTTATCAGCATGAACGGCAGCTTCGACTCGTCGATCGCCGGGTGGTCGCCGGTCTTGCGGGCGAGTGCCAGTTCCAGGTACTGAAGCGGCTCGGAGAGCCGGCGATACAGGTCGTTAACCAGGGCGCGGGTCGGCGACACGTAGAGGACCGAGAACCGGCCGCGCCGGTCTGGCAGCAGCCGCTCGACCGCCGGCGCGACCACCGCCTCGGTCTTGCCCGATGCGGCCGGCGATATGACGACAAGGTTCCGCCCTTCGAGAATCACGGGAATCGCCCGGACCTGGACCTCGGTCAGCCGGCCGAACCGGGAGAAGAACGGAATCCAGGTTCGCTTCAGGGCGTCGCGGATCTCGCGCTCACGAGCCACGCCCGTCTCGGTCTGTGTCCGTCGGTGGCCGTCCGTGTTCGTCTGCGTCAGTTCTTTGCCGCCGGCAGAATGCCCTGGGCCCGCAGTCGCGTCACGTCGAGCGCCTCAACCGAGAACTTGATGAAGGTACGCACGCCCTCGATGTTCCGGCGGGAAGCCTCGCGCAGCAGCTTCTTCTGGTCCAGGTCCGAAATCTCGAAACCCGGATACGCCCGCCGGTAAATCATCACCATCGTCGAGAACGCATCATACAGCGCCTTGTCCTCAAGCGGCTCCAGCTCGACCCGGTGTTTGACGCGGTTTGCCAGTTTGATGTACGCGTAGTCGTACGGGCTGGGCGTCGTCGCGAAGACGAGGAGCAACGACGGGTCACGGTAGATGTACGGTACCGGCTTCACCCGGTTGTGGACCATCCGGTCGTTTATCCGCTTCAGGTCCGGGTCGTTCTGCGCGGTCCGCACCAGCCCATCCATGAAGTTCACGCTCCGGGCAAGGTACATGATATCCCAGAGGTGCGTGACCGTCTCGGCCTCGTCCACCAGCAGCACCATCCCTTTCATCCCCAGCGCGCGGGCCATCCAGCTCAGGCCGGACAGGATGTTGCAGTATTGGTCGGCGGCGGTCGAGAAGTCGTACAGCGCCGGTATCCGCTGCCCGCCCTTGACCCGGAACGGGCTCTTCTGCTCGGTCGCGTACTCCTTCGTGCTCTCGCCCTCAATCCACTGCCAGAACACCTCGGTCTGCTGCTGGCCGACATCGGTCCGCCGGAGCTTGGCCAGCACCGGCCCGAGGAACGCATGGTCCTGCATATCGAGGGCTGTGGCGCTCCGCAGCAAATCGCGGAACCCGTGCTCGGTCTCGTCCTTGATGTATCGCAGGTTATGGACGATTTCCCGGTAAACTCGTTTGGGCCGGTGCGGGCTGACCTCGGCCGGGTCGAACTGGACCAGGCTCGTGACCATGCCCGATGCCAGTGCCCGGTGATGCGCGTACTCCAATAGGTGCGTCTTGCCCGTGCCGTACTCGCCCTCGACCATGAACACGTCGCCCTGGCCGCGCCCGAGGTTAGCAAGCGCGGCGTCCAGCACCGCAATCGGTTTGTCCCGACCGAAGGTGAAAGATTCGACGTCCTGGTGGGGTACAATCCCGAGCCGGAATGCCTCGAGCATCCGGCGCGCCTGGATTGCGTCAATCGCGGCAAACGCGGGCTGCGCCTGGCCCGGCGTGATGTCGCCAAGCTTGGATAGCAGCAGGACCCGCTGAGTTGGAAGCCAGAGCCGGAGCCCGCTTTGGAACTGGACTAGGAGCTCGGTCGCGTGCCAGCGGGTGTCGAGGATCTCCCCGTCGCCGAACACCGGGTGAGAAACCAGACGGCGGGACGACACGCCAGTCAAACCCCAAACCCCAAATCCCAAACCCCAATCAACACCCAATTGCCGAATGCCCAACTCACGCCGGGGCTCATCACTGGGGCTTGGTCATTTCCGCTTTGACTGGTCACTGGGCATTGGCAACTGGTCATTCCCGGCCGTCCGCAGCCGGGCCTAGAACTCTTCCTTCTCGACCTGTTCCTTGTCGGTCTGCTCCAGCCGCTGGGTGGTGACCCGCAGCAGTTTCTCGGCTTCCTTCCGTCCGAACTCAAGCGCCGGCGCTGCCCGCAGTTGGTGGAACGCGTCGAGCGCGCTGACCACGAAGAGCCGCCGGTACCCGACGTCGAACGCGAAGGCGGAAACCGCCAGGTCGGCCAGCGACCGAACGATGGCGTCGCGCTTCGCCTCAGCCAGCTTCACCTCGTAGGCCGATTCAAACAGGTCGGCCAGCCGGGCGCCCAGCCGCTTCAGGAACTCGGCCGGCTCGATCCCCAACTCCTCGAGGTTGATGCGCACGCCGACCGGGTTGGTCTCGTTGAACGTCGTCCGCAGCCGCTGCTTCAACGCCTCGTACACGCCGCCCGAGCCCTCAAGCAGCAGGTTCTCGTCCGGCACCGCGTAGAAGACCATCGCCCCGGGCAGCCGCGAGTTGCCGCACTCATCCACCAGTTGCCGCAGGTTGTCGAGCGCCCGGCGCTTGTCGCGCGACGACGAAATGGACATGCCCCGCTCGGCCTCGTCGAAAAGCAGCACCAGCCCGGTGTAGCCGATGGCGTGGACCCACTGGATGAGCGAACGGAGAACCCGGAAAGCCGTCGCCTTGTCTATCCGCTCGGAAATCCGGTGCTGTGCCCGGACCTCCTTCGATACGTCCTCGCCCTTGAGCCACTGGATGACGTCGTTGAACCCTTCGCCGTCCTCGGCCAGCAGGCTCGCGAACGCACCCCGCGCGGCATTGCTGAAACTCGTGCTCTCGGTTGTCGGCAGCGTCTCCAGGTACTTGCGCAGGGCGTCGGTCCGGTCGTGCAGCTTCCGCTGGTCATCGTGCCACTTTCTCACCACCGACTCGATGCCCTTGTCCCAGACCGCGGTCGGCGCATCGGCCGCGGGGACTGTCCCATTGTGGACTGTCCCCATTTCCCGCCGCGGTGCAATCAGGTTGGCGGCGATGCCCTTGTAAACCAGTTCCAGCTTGTCGAACGGACACTCGGTCGGATTGAGGCTGACGTAGGCCACGCAGTAGTTGTGCCGGAACGCCAAGTTGCGTACATTATAAAGGAAGTGAGTCTTGCCGCCGCCATAGTTGCCGGTAATCAACTTGAAACTCGAGAGGTTGTACTTCAGAATCCCGTCGAGGTACTCCTCTTCCAGTACTTTCAGGTACGGCTCCAGCCCGACCGTGAAATGCTCGATACCAAACTCCGGCGGCGTGCCGGTCGAGCCCAGCTTGTTCACTATCGCCCGGGCGAGTTGCCTATCCATTCTTTTCGTTCCTCGTTCTTCGTTCTTCATCATTTGCCGAAGGATATGTACGAGTAATGCGTGCCATCACCGTCTTCGTTGTCCGGGACCCAGAGCGCCTTCGCCTTTTCGGTCGTGGCGTCGAAGTTTGCCACGTGCAGCTTCATTTGCGCGTCGCCGACCGCGAACGCGCCGGCCTGCTTCAACCGGAACAGGTCGTAGCTGAACCGCACGCGCGGGTACTCGACGAACTTCTCCTGCGCCGGGTTCAGCCGGAAGCTCTCCGGCTGCATCAAGAGGACGAGTTCGGACAGGAGGTCCAGCAGGAACACGCGGGTTCCTTCATTCAATCCTTTGAAGCCGCACAGCCGGCGGTACGCAGTGTGCAATTTTGCGGCCAGCTTCGCCGGTTCTACCGACTTCTGCCTCAGCCGCTCGTTCCACTTCTTCAGCGTCGCCGCCAGCTCGGCCGGCGCAAGGTTCAGACCGGACTTCAGTTTCTCGATTTCAGGACCCCAGTAGATCGTCGCGCCGCCCGCGTCGAAGTCGGCCCGCACCGTGAACAGGCCGACCCGGAGCAGGGGCAACTGCCCCTTAGGGATCATCCCTGACCCCTCAAGCCCGGCAACGAGTTGCCGGCCGAACTCGAACCGGAACTCGGCCCGGCTCTGTTCAATCGCGGCCGACTCGTCCCGGCACCAATCGGCCAGACGCTGTCGGACCTCCGAGTCAGGAAATGCCTGGATCGCTCCGCTCAGTTCCACAATGGCCCTTGCCCGTGCGTGGACATTGTTCACCGGGTCGGAAAGAAGACCGCGATAGGCGACAAGCCGCCGGGCCAGCTTCTGCGACTGGCCGCTCAGGGACTGCAGGAGTTTAACGAGCCCTTCCATAGCCTTTGAGTATAAGCCGGGCTTGCTTCAAGTCAATCGGTCTTGACTCGAAGGCGGACGTCCGGGCGGGTGCACCTGGAACCTGCCACAGCGGCTACGCCGGCCTCGTCGGGCCCCTGCCGCGCTGCGGTCAACCATTCGAGCCCCCTTTGTCCCGGCGCGGGCCATCGAATGTAGAAACCACGTCCGCCGGCCGTTATCCGAAATCACTTGACGTTCGATGGGCAAGGGGTGTATAATAAGCGGCGATGTGGGATTCTGCCCATCTGGCTGTAATCTCCGGACGCGGCCGGCGAACCGCCGGCGGCGCGCCCAACTGTAAAGGAGCCGTCTATGCCTGAGGATAAGAAACATACAACCCCAACTGACGATGAATCCGGAGCTGCGCTCGCGCAGCGCTACGGTGTACCATATGTTGACCTGGTGAATTTCAAACTCGACTCCGAGGTGCTGCAGATGTTCCCGGAGCAGTTTATGCGCTCGAAACAGGTCATCCCGCTCTTCCGCGCCGGCAACACGCTGGCGGCCGCATTCGTCGACCCCGGCGACATCTTCAATGTTGACGAGGTACGGCGCATGACCGGCATGGAGGTCGAACCGATGGTCTGTCACGACCTCGCGCTGCAGGAAGCCCTTAACCAATACTATTCCGCACCGCAGACGGCCGACCTGCCGGACGAACCGGAGACCATGAGCCTCGATGACCTGCCCGAAGAGGAGGAGAGTGCCTCCGACATCGAGCAGTCAAACGAGCCGCGCAAGCTCGAGGAGCTGGCTTCCGAGGCCCCGGTCGTCCGCTGGGTAAACCAGATGATCATCCGCGCGGTCCGCGAGCGCGCATCCGACATCCATATCGAACCGACCCGCGAAGGACTCACGGTTCGGTACCGCATCGACGGCATCCTCCACGGGATCGTCTCACCGAAGAAGGCGCTGCAGTTGGCGGTCGTATCCCGTATCAAGATCATGTCCCGCATGAACATCGCGGAAAAGCGCGTCCCGCAGGACGGCCGCTACGGCGCCCTGGTCGACGGCCGCGAAATTGACTTCCGCGTCTCGACTTTCCCGACCACCTACGGCGAGACGGTAGTCATGCGTATCCTCGACCGGCTGCGCCTGCTCTCGCTCGACGAACTCGGCCTGATGGGCGAGTCGGCGGCTCTCATGCGCGAGATGATTGCCAAGCCCCACGGCGTGCTGCTCGTCACCGGCCCGACCGGCTCGGGCAAGTCCACCACCGTGTACGCCATCCTCGGCGAAATCCGTTCCGGTGACAAGAACATCATCACCATCGAAGACCCGGTCGAGTACGACATGGACAAGATCTGCCAGTCCCAGGTAAACGAAAGGGCCGGCTACACCTACCTGGTGGGACTCAGGCACATCCTGCGTCAGGACCCGGACGTCATCATGATCGGTGAAATCCGCGACGGCGAGACTGCCGGTGTCGCCATCCGCGCCGCCCTGACCGGTCAGCTCGTGTTCTCGACCATTCACACCAACGACGCGCCCGGCACCGTTACCCGTCTCATCGACATGGGCATCGAGCCGTTCCTCGTCGCATCCTCGATGGAAGGCACGTGCGCCCAGCGGCTGGTGCGACAGATCTGCAGCAAGTGCAAGGAACCCTACGACCCGCCGGCCAAGCTGCTCCAGGAACTGGAGCTGCCGCCGGACACCCAGTTCTTCCGGGGCAAGGGCTGCGAACGCTGCCGCAACACCGGATACCGGGGCCGTATCGGCATCTTCGAGGTGCTGAAGATGAACGACCGCATCCGCGAGCTGGTCGTCACGCGGCCGCCGACCAGCGCCATCCGCGCGCTGGCCCGCGAGTTCGGTATGAAGACGCTATGGGAAGACGGCATCGCCAAGGTCGTCGGCGGCGTCACCACCATCGAAGAACTGATGGACGAGGCCGAAAGAGTTGATTAACTAGGGAGCGGTAAGCAATGCCACTATTCCGTTACAAGGTTCGTGATAAGGAAGGTCAGATCGTATCCGGCACGCTGGAGGGCACCGACGTCAACACCATCGTCGAGCGCCTCGACTCGTTCGGATACGTCCCGATCACCATCCGTGAGGAAAAGCGGGCGTCCGGGGTCGGCGTTGACTTCAGCAAGTTCTTCGAGCGGGTCAAGCCGGTCGACCTCATCAACTTCACGCGGCAGTTCGTCACCCTGCACCGCGCCGGCCTGCCGATGCTCTCGGCAATCGGTGCGCTCCAGGCACAAACCAAGGCCAAGCCCCTCGCCCGCGCGCTCGACGCCATCCGTAAAGACCTGATGGGCGGCACCGCGCTGTCGGCGGCCATGTCCAAATTCCCCCGGGTCTTCAGTGAGCTCTATGTCAACTCGATCTGGGCCGGCGAGACGGGCGGCGTGCTGGACGACATCCTCGACCGGCTGGTGATGCTGCTCGAGCACGAGCGGAAGCTGAAGTCGGACGTTGGTGCGGCACTGCGCTACCCGCTTATCCTGGCCGTCGGCTTCGTCGTCGCCATCATAGTCCTCGCAACGTTCGTGCTGCCCAAGTTCACAATGCTGCTGACCACCGTGGGCGGCAAGATGCCGCTGCCGACGATGATCCTGATTACGGTCACCGACTTCATGGCCAAGTTCTGGTACGTCATCTTCCTGCTCATGGCCGGCGTCGCGGTTCTGTTCTATCTATTCATTCGCACTCCGGCCGGCCGGCTCTGGTGGGACCGGTTGCAGCTCCGCATACCGATATTCGGGCCGATTGTCTACAAGATGGCGCTCTCGCGCTTCGCCCGGATGTTCGAAACCCTGGACCGCACCGGCCTGCCCATCCTGCGCAGCCTGGGCCTCGTTGCCAAGACCGTCGGCAACGTCTATATCGGCGGCGCGGTTGACAAGCTGGCCGAGTCGGTGCGCCGCGGGCGCGGCCTGGCCGCGCCGATGCGGGAAATCGGCGTCTTCCCGACGATGGTAGTTCAGATGGTCGCGACCGGAGAGGAATCCGGCGCTCTGGACGACATGCTCAAACAGGTCTCGGACTACTACGACCAGGAGGTCGAATATGCGGTCAAGAACCTGACCGCGATGATTGAACCGATAATGATCCTGGTAATGGGCGTCGGCGCTATCTTCCTGATCATCGCCATCATCATGCCGTACATGTCCATCCTGACCAGCTTCGGTTCCGGCGGCGGCTACGGCACGAAGTAGTTAGAAAGACCGCAGGCTCTTACTGACCGCCTCATCGAGGTTCTCGATGACGGCGGTCAGCAGTTTTACGGTCGCGTCGTAGTCCGCGGCCGAAACGATACCGGTGTGGGCGTGAATGTAACGGGTAGGCCAGCCGATGGCCAGCGAAGGGACGCCCGAACGGTGGACGTGAATCGCACTCGTATCGTACCCTCCGCGCACGGTCGTCAGGTGGTAGCGAATCTTCTTCTTCTCAGCCAGGTCAATCACCCAGTCGCGCAGCCGCGTGTTGGGGATCATCGAGTTGTCGTGGACAAGGATGGCAGCGCCGTTGCCCAGCCTCTCCGGCAGGTCCTTGCGCGCCTTGTCCGGCTGCTCGTAGCAGAGCGAAACGTCAAGCGCTAGTGCCACGTCCGGCTGCACCACTTCCGCCGCGGTCCGCGCCCCGCGCAGGCCGACTTCCTCCTACACGCTGCCTACCATGAAAACGGTGTTGGGGTGCTTCTTCCCCTTCAAAGCCCGGGCGGCCTCGATGACGATTCCGCAACCGCCGCGGTCGTCCCACGCCTTGGCCATCATCAGGTTCTTGCCGAGCTCGACATAGGGCGATACCGGCACAATCGGGTCGCCCGGCCGAACGCCGAGCTTCGTCCTGACGTCGAACCCCTCGGCGCAACCGAAGTCAATGAACATCTTGTCGATAATCGGCAACTGCTTCCGCTCTTCCTCGGTCAGCTCGTGCGGCGGCTTTGAGCCAATTACCCCGATGAAGTCGCCCTTGCGCGTCCGCACCAGCACCCGCTGGCCCAGCAGTACCTGCGGCGACCAGCCGCCGATCGGCAGGAATCTGACATAGCCGTCGGTCGTAATCGACTTGACCATGAACCCGACCTCGTCCATGTACGCGGATACCATGATGCGGGGCCGCTCGGTCGAGCCCGCGACCCGGCAGACTACGCTGCCCAGCCCGTCGCGGGATACCTTGCCCGCCTGGGCCAGTTCCCGTGCCATTATGTTCGCCGACTCGGTCTCGTACCCAGACGGCCCGAACGCCTCGGTCAGCTCACGCAGAAGCTTCCTGTCAGCCACATTCGCCTCCCAGCTTTGAAGTTATCCTGTCCCTAATCGGTCAGCTTGATGGCCGACGGCTTAAATACCCAATCCACAATTCCCAATGACCAACTAATCCCCAATGCCCAAAGGGCTTGGTCATTTCCTTGTTCGTTGGGAATTAGGAATTCGCAATTGGGAATTCCCGGGCTCCTGGCCCGGGTCCTCAGACGTCCAGGTTCTCAACCGACGCCGCGTTCTTCTCGATGAACACGCGGCGCGGCTCGACCTCGTCGCCCATCAGCATCCGGAACACGCCGTCCGCCTCGGTTGCGTCCTCCATTGCCACGCGCTTGAGCGTCCGCTTCTCCGGGTTCATCGTCGTCTCCCAGAGCTGCTCCGGGTTCATCTCGCCCAGGCCCTTGTACCGCTGGATGTCGAACTGCGTGCCCTTGTTCTTGCTGGAGAGGCTCGCCAGTTCCTCGTCGCTGAACAGGTAGCTCTCGGTCTTGCCCTGCTTCACCTTGTACAGCGGCGGCTGGGCGATATAGACGTAGCCCGCCTCGATCAGCGGCTGCATGAACCGGTAGAAGAACGTCAGAAGTAGAATCCGGATATGGGAGCCGTCGACGTCCGCGTCGGTCATGATGACAATCTTGTGATACCGCGCCTTCTGCGCGTCGAAGTCCTCTTCGCCGATGCCCGCCCCGACCGCGGAGATGAGCGTGCGAATCTCATTGTTCGAAAGCACCTTGTTCAGGTTCGCCTTCTCGACGTTGAGAATCTTGCCCCGCAGGGGCAGTATCGCCTGGTATCGGCGGTCCCGTCCCTGCTTGGCCGAGCCGCCTGCCGAATCGCCCTCAACGATGTAGAGTTCACTTTCGGCCGGGTCCTCGGAAGCGCAGTCGGCGAGCTTGCCGGGTAGGCTGTCGGACTCCAAGAGCGACCGCCGTCGCGTCAGCTCGCGCGCCTTCCGCGCCGCCATCCGCGCCTTGGCCGCGGTAATCACCTTCTCCACAATCCGGTTGGCGAAGCGCGGGTTCTCCTCGAAGTACTGGGCGAGCTTCTCGTTCACCACGGTCTCGACCACGCCCTTCGCCTCGCCGTTGCCAAGCTTGGTCTTGGTCTGGCCCTCAAACTGCGGGTCGCCGATTTTGAGCGACACCACCGCGGTAAGCCCTTCGCGCGTGTCCTCGCCGGTCAGTTCGGTATCTTCCTTCAGCGCGCCGGACTTCCGCGCGTAGTCGCCGAGCGTTCGGGTCAGCGCCGACTTGAAACCGGAAAGGTGCGTGCCGCCCTCGTGGGTATTAATGGTATTGGCGAACGAGAAGATGCTCTCGACGTACCCGTCGTTGTACTCGAACGCCACGTCGACGTGCATGCCGTTCCGGTCTTCCTCTATCATCACCGGCTTGTGCAGCGCGGTCCGGCCGGTATCGAGGAACTTCACGAAGTCGGCCAGCCCGTTCGGGTAGTGGAACGTCTCGGCGGTGTCGGTCCGCTCGTCCTTCAGGTTAATCTTCAGATCCTTGTTCAGGTACGCGAGCTCCCGCATCCGCGCCATGATGATCTCGCCCTTGAACTCAACCGTCTTGAAAATCTGCTTGTCCGGCTTGAACCGGATGAGGGTCCCACGCTGCTTCGTCTTGCCGGTAACCTTCAGGTCACCCTGGGCCTTGCCGCGCTCGAAATCCATCTGGTAAGTCTTGCCGTCGCGGTAGACCTCGGCGGTCAGGTGCTCGGAAAGCGCGTTCACCACCGATACGCCCACGCCGTGCAGCCCGCCCGAAATCTGGTAAACCTTGTGCTCGAACTTCGCCCCGGAGTGGAGCACGGTCAGTACGACATCGAGCGCGGACCGCTTCTCGGTCGGGTGGATGTCAACCGGTATGCCGCGGCCGTTATCGAGGACCGACACCTCGTCGTCGGCGTGAATCGTCACGGTCACCTCGTCGCAGAATCCGGCCAGCGCCTCGTCAATTGCGTTGTCTACAACCTCATAAATCAGGTGGTGCATACCCCGGACCCCGATGTCGCCGATGTACATCGCGGGCCGGTGCCGGACCGCTTCAAGACCCTTTAATACATGGATTTGTGCTGCATTGTAGGCTTCTGGCATCGGGCTCTATGATACTGTAAGTGGTTGAACAATCAAGCTCAATTTCGCCTCAGGAAACCGGAAAACGAACCGCCAAGGATGCCAAGTAGGAAGGAGAAAGTGGAAATGGCAAAGGACGGACCCGGAGAGGATTTCCGCCGCCTGCACCTCTGACTTCTAGCTTCTAGCTTCTAGCTTCTGACATCTGACTTCGTCCCTCCCCTCTCCGTCTTTCACCATTCACTATTCACAATTCACTATTCTCCGTTCCCTGTCCGAGCACGAACCTCACGTCCCCAATCAGCCCCTTGCCCACGCGCCCGGAAATCTTCTTCAGGAGTTGCGGCTTCAGGTACCGAAGCTGGGCAATCCACGCCGGGCTGTCAACCACGACGACCAGCGTATTGCCGTCGACCTCAACCGCCCGCGTGTGCTCGGCGGTCTTCGGCCCCGCGATTTGCGGCCACAAATCCACTGCCGGCTGCGCGGCCAGAACCTTGTCGAGTTTCAAGCCCTTCAGCACGCGCGGCAGCACGCTGCCGACGCTACGAAACTTCCGATACTTTGCCGGCCTCGACATGGAACTCCTTTCCGGAGAAGTGGTCAAGTGGCCCAGTGGTCAAGTGGTCCAGCGCCGACGCTGAGTCCCGCACCGCGAGTGTCTCGTCCGGTCCGCCATCTTGCACTTTGCCTTTTGCACTTTGACTTTTGACTTGCGGCCGCACGGTCCTCCGTGCGGCCGCGTACACCATTTGTCCCCGTTCCGCCACCATCTCAAGCACCATCCGGCTCCGCTCCTCGTCCAGCTCGGAAGCAACCTCGTCCAGCAGGAACACCGGCCGCTGCCGGCCCGCGGAGAGAATCATGTCCGCCTCGGCCAGCCGCAGCGCGATGCCGGCCAGCCGCTGCTCGCCTACCGACCCGAACTTCCGCAGCTCGCGGTCGCCCCGCGCAATCCTCAGGTCGTCGCGATGCGGCCCGACCAGCGCATGCCTGAGCGCCCGAGCCCGCTCGCGCGTCGCCGCCAGCCGCTGCCGGAACGCGTCCGCGAGGTCCGAGGGACATGACCCAAATCCGCCCTGGGATTTGGAATCGTGTCCCGTCCCAGTTTTCGCCGGGGACTGTTCCCCGCTGGCGATTTCGGATCGTGTCCCCCCAGACATGACACTCGACCGGTAGCTGAACACCGCCCCATGTCCGGCCAGTCGCTCATAATGCTTCGCCGCGTTCTCCAATAGTGTGCCCATCTTGTCCAGCCGCGCCTCATACACCGGAACGCCCGTGCGCACCAGTTCCTCTTCCCATGCCGCAACCTCGTCCCCCGTCCCTCGCCCCGCGTCCCTCGCCCCGCGCTCCAACAGCCGGTTGTACTGGCTGACAGCTCGCCGATACTCTCCCATCAACCCAATGTAGCTCTGCTCCTCGCCCCGTCTCCCGTCTCCCGTCTCCCGTCTTCCTCCCCCAGCCTTCGCCAGCGCCATATCGAGGAAGTTGCGCCTGATTCCGGGCGCTCCGCGCACCAGTTCGATGTCCTCAAGCAGAAGCACCACGACCGGCAGCCACCCGAAGTACTCGGACAACTTCTCCACCGGGATGTCGTTTCTGAGTATCCGCTTCTCGCGGCCGTCGAACCTTATCTCCGCCGTGTCGCCACTTTCGTCGGTGCCAGAGACAATCAGCACGTCCCGGCCGAACCCCAGCAAGTCCGCGTCCGGACACCGCCGGAACGACCGGCCCATTGCCAGGTAGTGGATTGCCTCGAGCAGGTTCGTCTTCCCCGCGCCGTTCGGCCCGAACAGATAGTTCGAGCCCTCGGCGAAGCCGACAATTGTCGGCTCCAGGTTCCGAAAACCGCGCAGGCTGATGCTCGCGAGTGCCACGCCTCACTCTACCCGAAACCGCTTCTCAATCAAGCCACGCCGCTCGACGCGGAAAGACAAACCGCCAAGAACACCAAGGCCGCCAAGACGAAGCCGGAGTTCACCGCAAAGTCACCAGGGGTTCTGACACTCGCAACTCGTAACTCGCAACCCGCTGACCGCTATCCGCTTTCCGCCATCCGCCAATCGTCAATCTAAAATCCAAAATCGAAAATCCCTTGTGTCTCTCGAAGTACATCTCGGTGTTCGTCTGGTCCCATACTGAACTGTGTCGCGACCGGCGTCGGCGCGTGCGTTTGTTCCCGAATCTCAACCTGAACCTCAACCTGAGTCTTCCGTCCTATCCGGCGCTGAACCGCGTGCCGCTTCAAAAGCCGTTTGAGGAGCCGAACCCAACGTTGCTTCACCAGTTATATGGTTTGAAGTATCGGTCGTTGTACGACTTGGTGAATCTCGCGCCGTATCGCAAGACATAGCCCCCGGGGCGGCCCGTGGGCCGCCCACTCCACGGGGAAATTGTGCCTCGGGCCGAATCCGCATACCACATATGGGTTACTGCCAACCCGCTGACCGCCGTTCGCTTTTCGCCCTCCACCTTCGCCAGGCAGCGTGACGGAACCTGGTTGAGTGATACGTCCGCAGACACCCCAGTTTACTATATGTCCTCCTGAAGTCGGCCCCCGAAATCAGCCAACTTTGGCATTTTCCATCACTTATCCCCTTTGCCTGAAAGTACCCTGTCTCATCCCCCAGGCTATCTTGGAGATTCCCGGGAAAACCCTCCGGAGCACGATTCAGAAGACCTTTGGCGGGATTGTCTGGCAGGCAATGATGGGCGCAGCGCGGGCAATTGTGAGGCTGACCGCCAGGAACGCAATCTCCCGTAGAATCTGACGGACAGTCTTGGCCACTGCGTAGAGAACCGTTCAACCGACGATTCCGCGGAATGCCCGGAAAGTCATCAGTCGGACAATCGGGCGAGCGATGCGGCCGGCAATCTGCTCAATCATTCGACAGACGGCTCGATGAATCCTCCATCGAATTGCCGAGAGAATCGCCTGCGGAATCCCGACCCGAATCGGCAATCGAAACCGCCGCATCGCCCCCCGCCGCACCCGTCAGCCGTGACTCGCGGGCCGCAAGTCCTATTGCGCTTCGCGCCGGCTTGACACTGACACTTCCACGCCTGACATCCCTACTCATGCGAAGCCGTATCCGGCCGCACGGCCATGGCTCCGCCGCCGATATCCGCAAAGCGCCAAAGGGCAGGAGAGAATGACCCCGACAGACAGCGACGCCAGCGCCAGCGCGACGCAGTGCTTGCAGAAGATCTGATGGTTCTTCGGACTTCCGGCGCAGTGCCACTTCAGGCGTGACTCGGCGTCAGTTCCCGGTTTCCAGTCGGCGGATAGCGGTGAGCGGTAGGCCGCCAGCGGTTGCATCTGAGTCGACGGCGGCCGTTCTCGCGGTTTGACTCTGCCGCTGTAGCGACTATAATAGCGGTCCGACGAACTAACTTGCTCTAGGAGAATATCATATGGCACATAAGAAAAGTGGCGGCTCAGGTAAGAACGGCCGGAACAGCCCGGGCCAGCGGCTGGGCGTGAAGAAATTCGGCTCGGAAAGCGTAACGACCGGCTGCATCATCATCCGGCAGCGCGGCACGCGGATTCTGCCCGGCGAGAACGTGGGCCGGGCCAAGGACGATACGTTGTTTGCCCTGACTGACGGCAAGGTGGAATTCCAGCGCGTCAGCAAGAACAAGCAGCGCGTGGCGGTGGTGCCGACGGCGTAGGACGCGGCGGAAATCCCAATGCCCAAATCCCAATGACCAATCAAGGAGGAAATGACCAAACCCCAACTGCCGGGCATCCTCCATTGGTTCATTCGGGCTTGATTGGGAATTGGCGCTTGGTCACTGGTCATTTGGAGCGTTGAGCGTGCGCATCAAGTGGCTTGGGCATTCCGCGTTTCTGCTGACCGCGGCGGACGGCACGTCGGTCATCACTGACCCGTACGTGCCGGGGAGTTTCTCCGGCCAGATCCGGTACGACCCGATTAACGAAACCGCTGACGCGGTTACTATCAGCCACCACCACCACGACCACGATGGCGTTTCCCATGTCCCGGGTAAACCGCAGGTGTTCGAGGGCACGGGCACGTTCAAGGTCGGGTCCATCAGCATCACCGGCTTCGAGACGTTCCACGACGCAAACCAGGGCGCCGGGCGCGGGCGGAACACCGTCTTCGTGTTCGAGGCCGACGGACTCAGGGTCTGCCATTGTGGAGACCTCGGACACGTCCTTGCCGCTCCGCAGGTCGCGGCAATCGGCAGGGTCGATGTGCTGCTGGTGCCGGTAGGCGGCACTTTCACGGTGGACGCGGCCGCGGCGCACAGGGTCGCGGAACAACTCGCAGCCAGGGTCATAATCCCGATGCACTACAAGACCGAGAAGCTCGGGTTCGGCATCGCGGGGATTGACGATTTCACACAGGACAGGGCGAATGTGAAGCGCGTCGGCGCGTCTGAGGTCGAACTGAACGCCGACAAGCTGCCGCCGAAGCCCGAAATCTGGGTGATGGAACACGCGCTGTAGGACAAGTGAGAAGAGTGAAGGGTGAAGAGTGAAAGCCGAAGAGAGGCGTGGATGAAAGAGATTCATTTCGATACCATCAGGGACACGGTCGCGAAGTTGTGCATTGACGCCAACTGTCTGCTCGGGGACGACGTAGTCCGGGCGCTGAAGGACGGCCTCACGACCGAGGAGTCGCCGGCGGGCAAGGACATCCTGAACCAGTTGCTCGACAACGAGCAGATTGCGCGCAAGGAGATGATGCCCATCTGCCAGGATACCGGCTGGGCCGTGGTCTGGGTGGAAATGGGCTCTGGGGTCAGGGTCCAGGGCGGCGAGCTGTATGACGCAATTCAGCAGGGCGTGGCCAAAGGCTATACCGACGGTTACCTTCGCAAGTCCATCGTCGAGGACCCGCTGCGGCGAAAGAACACCGGCAACAACACGCCGGCCATCATCTACACCGACATCGTTCCCGGCGACAGTCTGAAGATTGTCGTCCAGCCCAAAGGCGGCGGCAGCGAGAACATGAGCGAGGTGAGAATGCTCTCGGCCGCGGACGGCGCCGAGGGCATCAAGAAGTTCGTGGTCGACCGCGTCGCGCGGTCAAAGGCAAATCCGTGCCCGCCGGTCATCGTGGGCGTCGGCATCGGCGGGACCTTCGAGAAGTGCGGGATGCTGGCCAAGCACTCGCTGCTGCGCGAAATCGGCTCGGTCCACCCCGACCCGTTCTATGCCGCGATGGAGAAGGAGCTGCTTGAGCGCGTGAACAAGACGGGCATCGGGCCGCAGGGCCTCGGCGGCCGGGTGACCGCGCTCGCGGTCTTTATTGAAGCGTTCCCGTGCCACATCGCGACGATGCCCTGCGCGGTAAACATCAACTGCCACGCGGCCCGGCACCAGTCGGCTACGCTGTAGGAGGCGAGCATGGCGAAGAAGATAACTGCCCCATTGACTGCCGAAACCGTGAAAGACCTGCGCGCGGGAGATTCGGTCCTGATTTCCGGCACCATCTACACCGGCCGGGACTTGGCGCACAAGCGGCTGACCGATGCGCTTGCGGCCGGCGAGAAGCTGCCGTTCGACCTTGCCGGCGCGGTCATCTACTATGTCGGGCCTTCGCCGGCCAAGCCGGGACAGGTCATCGGCTCGGCCGGACCTACGACATCGTACCGGATGGACGCCTACTCGCCGCTGCTGATGGAAAAGGGTCTGCGCGGGATGATCGGCAAAGGAAATCGGACGCAGCCGGTGCTCGATGCGATGAAGAAGCACGGCGCGGTCTACTTCGCGGCAGTTGGCGGCGCGGCCGCGCTCATCGCCCGGACCATCAAGGAGGCGAAGGTCATCGCCTACGATGACCTGGGGCCCGAGGCGGTGCGCGAGTTGAAGGTCGAGGATTTTCCGGCAATCGTCATCAACGACATGTACGGCGGCGACCTGTACGAGCAGGGCGTCGCAAAGTACAAGAAGGACTGAATCATGGCGGAAGAAGTCAAAAGCCAGAAGCCAAAAGCCAAGAACCAGAAGGCCGCGGCCGGGAAATCGTCAATCCCCAGTCCCCAATCCCCGACCCCCGACCCCTCTTCGTTGATTACCATCTACGTGATGGGCCAGGCGTACCAGGTGCCGAAGGACCTGACCATCATGAAGGCGATGGAGTACGCCGGGTTCCAATTCATCCGCGGGTGCGGCTGCCGGGGCGGATTCTGCGGCGCGTGCGGCACGGTATTCCGTACCAGGGACTCGTATAAGCTGAAGGTCGGGCTCGCGTGCCAGACCGTGGTCGAGGACGGGATGTTCCTGACCCAGATTCCGTTCTACCCGGCGAACAAGAAACAGTACGACATCGCCAAAGAGCCGGCCGACACGCAGGTGCTCGTCCGCTTCTACCCCGAAGTCATGCGCTGCATCGCCTGCAACTCGTGCACGAAAATCTGCCCGCAGGACATCGACGTTATGGGCTACATCAACGCGGCCATCCGCGGCGACATCGCTAAGGTCGCCGACATGTCGTTCGACTGCATCATGTGCGGCCTCTGTGCTTCCCGTTGCCCGGCCGAGATTGTCCACTACCATGTCGGGCTGCTGGCGCGGCGGCTTTACGGGGCCAAGGTGGCCGAGAAGTCGCCCCACCTTGCCGAGCGCATGAAGGAAATCAAGGCGGGCAAATTCGAGCAAGGGCTGGACAAGCTCGGTAAGATGACCGAGACCGAGCTGTCGGCCTTGTTCTACGACCCGAAGACGAGGGATGTGGAGCCATGAGAGCAGGACCAATGCAGAAGTCAAAATGCAAAGTGCAAAATGCAGAATGGTCCGGCGGGACGGATCTGCGATCTGAAATCTGCAATCTGAAATCTGCAATGTCGGGAGGATTCTAACATGTACCCGGCATCAATGCAGGAATCGATCAAGCGGCTCGACGCGACGCGCGATGAACGAATCAAGCAGGCCAAGATTCCCCTGCTAGGCGCCGACGGCAAGAAGGAGCTGCTCAAGGCTTTTCATCCCGACTACATTGAGAGTTCGATGCGGGCGCTCGCGCTGGGACCGAACAAGGGCGACCGGACCCCGCAGGAAATCGCCGACGTGCTGGAGGCGTGGCCCATCGTCAACCCGGCGACGTTCGACGCCGGGCACCCGAAGTTCGACGTGGACGTGCTGATTATCGGCGCGGGCGGGGCAGGCGTCTCCGCGGCGCTGGTGGCCGCGGCGCGCGGCGCAAAGGTGCTGACCGTGACGAAACTCCGCATCGGCGACGCCAATACGATGATGGCCCAGGGCGGAATCCAGGCCGCGGACAAGGCGAACGACTCACCCGAGCGGCACTACCTCGACGTGATGGGTGGTGGCCACTTCAAGAACATCCCGGAACTGGCGCGCGCGCTCGTTTCCGACGCGCCGGGCATCATCGAGTGGCTTGAAGAGATGGGTGTGATGTTCGACAAAGAGCCTGACGGCACGATGATAACGATCCACGGCGGCGGCACGTCGCGCCGGCGGATGCACGCGGCGCGCGACTACACCGGCGCGGAAATCATGCGCACGCTGCGCGACGAATTCCGCAATCAGAACCTGGAGTTGATCGAGTACTGCGCGGCGGTGGAACTGCTGACTGACGAGCGGGGCGCATGTGCGGGAGCGGCGTTCGTGAACCTCGAGACCCAGGAGCACTTCCTGGTCCGGGCGAAGACGACGATCATCGCCACCGGCGGGTGCGGCCGGCTTCACGTCCAGGGCTTTCCCTGCACCAACCATTACGGCGCGACCGCAGACGGACTGGTGCTCGCGTACCGGGCCGGGGCGAAGCTCACGTTCATCGACACCATCCAGTACCACCCGACCGGCGCCGCCTACCCGGAGCAGATTCTCGGCCTGCTGATTACCGAGAAGGTCCGGGGCGTCGGTGCGCACCTCGTCAACGCCGAGGGCAACCGGTTCATATACGAACTCGAAAGCCGTGACGTGACTGCCTCCGCCATCATCCGAGAGTGCAAGGGCCGGAACCTTGGGGTAACCACACCGACCGGGCGCCTCGGAGTCTGGCTCGACACGCCGCTCATTGAAGTGCTCAAGGGCCCGGGCGCGGTGAAGAAGAACCTGCCCGCGATGTACCACCAGTACGAACGGTTCGGCATCTTAATGGACAGGGAACCGATTCTCACCTACCCGACCCAGCACTACCAGAACGGCGGCATCCTCATCAAGGACAACAGCGAGACCGGCGTGAAGAACCTGTACGCTGCGGGCGAAGTCGCGGGCGGCATCCACGGCCGGAACCGGCTGATGGGCAACTCGCTGCTCGACATCCTCGTGTTCGGCCGCCGGGCCGGGATCGCGGCAGCCGAGAACAGCGGTCAGCGGTCAGCGGTCAGCGGTCAGCCTGGATTCGGCCACGTCGCCGCGTACGAGGCGGAGTTGAAGAAGGCAGCGGTGCCAGTGGAACGCCGCTCGCCGATGCTCCTGCCCGAATACCGCAGGCCGGAGTTCAAGACGCCGTTCGCCTTCGCCGCGTGCCCCTGAAGAACGGGGTCCTGCTCCTGCCCTAGGTCGGCCGGGCCGGCGTCTCCACGCCTGCGCCACCGCCGCCTGCCTCCGAGCATTTTCGTTGCGTGACCGCGGCCGTGCCTTTCGGTTGACACGTCACAATCGGACGGCTATCTTATGACAAACATAAGGAGATATCATGAACAAAATGGTCATTGCTGCCGCGCTGTGCCTGCTTGTCGCAGGTGCGGGCGCCCAGTTCCTGGAAACCACCGTACTGCTGCCCGATACGCTCGGCGGCGTCGGATACCCCGCAGCCATGGCGTACAACTCGGTGAACAACCGCATCTACGCCGGCGGGTCACCGAGCGACCGGATTGCAGTCATTGACGCCGCCACCGGCGCGCGTGTCGCCCGTATCCTGACGCCGGAGGGCAAGGGCATCAGCCAGCTCTGCCACAACCCGGCCAACAACAAGCTGTATGCCGCCACCAGCGGTGGCACCGCCGATCTGTTGGTCATCGACGGCGCGACCAACGACGTGCTCGCCACCATACCGATGAGTGGCTATGTCTACGGGCTGTGCGTCAACCCGCTGACCGACCAGGTCTACTGCGTCAATTCGCAGAAGGACTCCGTCACCGTCATCGACGGCTCCACCAACAACGTCGTCACGACGGTGAAGGTGGGTGACGGCCCGTATGCGCTCTGCGTCAATACGACCAGCAACCGGGTCTACTGCTCCAGCACGAACGACAGTTCGGTGACGGTCATCGACGGCGCGACCAACGGCGTGCTGGCCACGGTCCCCACCGGCCGCTATCCGCTGGCACTCTGTTGGAACTCGCAGCAGAACAAGGTCTACAGCGCGGACAACACCGGCGGCAGCGTCACCGTCATCGACGGCGCTGCCGACACCGTGCTCGCCACGGTCGCGACCGGCGCTACGACGCGCGACGTCTGCTACAACCCGACCAACAGCCGGGTCTACGCGGTCGCCAACGGCGCGAGCAAGCTGGTCGTCATCGACGGCGTGACGAACGACGTGGACACGTCCTTCTCGGTTTCGATGGCTTGGGCGGTCGGGTACAACCCGACCGGCAACAAGGTCTACTGCACCTGGCAGTACAGCCGTCGGGTCACCATCGTGGACTGCGCGGCCGACACCGTGCTCGGCACCGCCGACGTCGGTTACACGCCGGCGCCGGTCGTCCATGTCGCAACGGGCAACCGGGTCTTCATCTGTAACCGTGACGACAACAACTTGAGTATCGTGGATGGCGTGTCCGACTCGACCGTGGCGACAGCGTACGTCGGCTACTATCCGTCCGGCGCCTGCTACGACTCGAGGCAGAACCGTCTCTACGTCCCCAACGCGCACGGCCCGACGGTCGCGGTCGTGGACGGCGCGACCAACGCGGTCACGGCTGAGTTGACCGTCGGCCAGGAACCGTACGCGGTCTGCTTCGACAGCGCGGACAATAAGGTGTTCTGCTCGGTCTACCGCGGCGCCCGGGTTGCGGTTATCGACGCGGCGACCGGGACCCTAGCCGACTCGGTGCCGTTCGGCGGGCGGCCGTTCGGAATCCTGTACAACCCCGCGATGGGCAAGGTCTATTGCACCGACACCCAGGGCGATTCGCTCCTCGTCATTGACGCGGCGACCCATGCGGTCCTCGCGCGAATGAAGGTCGGCGAAAACCCTCAGACTCTCTGTCTCAACAGCACCGGCGACAAGGTCTACTGCGGGCTGCGCGACGCCAACATGGTCAAGGTTATCGACGGCACGACCAACGCGATACTCGACTCGATCCCGGTCGGTGCGAGCCCGATTGCCATCTGCTACAACAGCACCGACGACAAGGTGTACACGTCCAACTACGGCGATTCCACCGTGTCAATCATCGACTGCGCCGGCGACACCGTGGTCGCGACGCTCATGGTCGGCCGCTACCCGTACCGGCTCGCCCACAATCCCCAGCACGACAAGATTTACGTCGCGACCAGTTCGGGAAACAACGTCGTCGTGCTCGACGGCGCCGGTGACAGCGTTATCACCAAGGTCAACGTCGGGCAGAGCCCGCTCGCCCTCGCCTACAGCACGCGCACGGGTCTCGTCTACGTCGGCACGGGCGGGCGGTACGTCTCGCTCATCGATGGGGCCACGAACGCAATCCGGCACACCGTCCCCACCGGCCAGCACTGCGATGTACTTGTCCTGAATCTGAACGGCGGGCGGGTCTATGCAATCAGCGGGTACAGCTCTGACATCTCGGTCATCGTCGACTCGCTCACCGGCATCGAGGAAACCCCCCAGCCGCAAGCCTCAAACCGCAGGCTCGAGTCCACCATCATCCGCGGCGTGCTGCTGCTCGGGGACTGTCCCCGAACGGGGACTGTCCCCAAAGCCTCCCTGCTCGACATCTCCGGCCGCAAGGTGCTGAACCTGAAGCCGGGTGCCAACGACGTGCGCTCGCTCGCACCCGGGGTCTACTTCGTACGGCAGGCGGAAGCCGGCGCGGACATCGGCAAGGTGATTCTCACCCGGTAACGCAGCCGGGCAGACAACCGGGCGCGGTCGGCACTGGAATCCGACCGCACCCGGCTTTGCGTCTTTGTGCCTTGGCGGCAGACTCCTGTCTCGGTCCCTGGGGCGCTGCACGTCATTTGACCGTCTCCTGCCCACAGGCTATACTTCCTGCTCACATGCAGATTCGGCGAGCACATGACCCCGGCGATTGAAGTCAGCGAGCTCGTCCGCCGGTTCAAGGCGTTCACCGCCGTGGACGGCATCTCCTTCACGGTCAACTCCGGCGAGATATTCGGGTTTCTCGGCCCGAACGGCGCGGGCAAGACAACGACCGTGCGGATGCTCTGCACGCTCATCCGGCCGAGCGCGGGCACGGCGAAGGTGGCCGGGTTCGACCTTGTGCACCGGCAGACCGACGTGCGCCGTTCCATCGGCATCATCTTCCAGGACCCATCGCTCGACGACCGGCTGACCGCCCGCGAGAACCTCCGTTTCCACGCGATGGTGTACAAGGTACCGCGGGCCGAAGTGAACGCGCGCATCGCGGATGCGCTGGAATGGATGGAACTGGCGGATCGGGCGAATGAGATTGTCCGCAACTTCTCGGGCGGAATGAAGCGGCGGCTGGAGATCGCTCGCGGGCTGTTGCACTCGCCACGTGTGCTGTTCCTCGACGAACCGACCCTCGGCCTGGACCCGCAGACCCGCTCGCGCATCTGGGAACGGTTGCTGAAGCTGCGGCGGGAGCGCGGCACGACCCTGTTCCTCACGACCCATTACATGGACGAGGCGGAAAACTGCGACCGCATCGCCATCATCGACCACGGCCGAATTATCGCGCTCGACACGCCGGCGAAGCTCAAGGCGCAGGTGCAGGGCGACTGCATCCACCTCGAAACCGCGGACGACACGGAGGCCGAAGCCGAAGTGAAACAACGTTACGGCGTCACGGTGGTGCGGGATGCGACCGGGCTCCACTTCGAGGTGGAGAACGGCGCCGCGTTCGTGCCCGGGCTGCTGCGAGAACTCTCGGTGGCGGTACGAACGGTGAGCGTGCGGCCACCGACCCTGGAAGACGTGTTCCTGAAAATGACCGGCCGGGAAATCCGGGATGACGAAGCCAGTGGCCACGAAAAGCTCAAAGCCCGACTCCAGCGGATGGGACGGGGGGGGAGATGACCGGACGACTTCAGACTGCGGAATGCAGATTGCAGAAGTCAGAATTCCCCGACCGACTCCGCATTTTGCCTTCTGCATTTTGCAGTCTGCATTTTGACTTGCCCGCTTCTCTGTACCATCGGAGGTTGTCCTGCCTGCGAGGCAGCCTGTGATAGACTTCGCCTGCATCCGCATGGTCTGGGAGCGGGACATCATCCGCTACTTCCGGGAAAAGAGCCAGCTTTACGGGTCGCTCACCCGGCCGGTGTTGTGGCTCTTCGTGCTGGGCATGGGACTGCGCGGCTCCGCCGGGCAAATCGGCAACGTCAACTATACGCAGTTCATCTTCCCGGGCATCATCGCGATGACCGCTATCTTCACTTCCATCCAATCCGCCATCAGCATCATCTGGGACCGGGAGTTCGGGTTCTTAAAAGAGATTCTCGTCGCGCCGGTCCCGCGGACCTCGATTGTCATCGGCAAAGGCCTGGCCGGGACCACGCTCTCGCTTATCCAGGGCTGCATCATCCTGCTACTCGCGCCGCTGGTGCACGTCCGCATTCCCCTCGCCAACATCGCGCCACTCATCATCGTCATGGCGTTGATGTCGTTCGGCCTGACCGGCATCGGCATCGTGATTGCGGCGCGGATGACCTCGTTCCAGGGCTTCGGCACCATCATGAACTTCATCATCATGCCGATGTGGTTCCTGAGCGGAGCGCTGTTCCCGGCGCGCAACCTGCCAGTCTGGCTCAACGTGCTGGTGCGCGTGAACCCGCTCACCTACGGCGTTGACCTCGTGCGGAAGCTGGTGCTCGGATTCTCGTACCACTCGCCCGTGTTCGACCTGGTGTTCCTCGTAGCCTTCGGTGTGCTCACCACCGCGGCCGCGGTCTTCTTCTTCAACCGGGGGGAGTACTAACAATGAACGGCTCAAACCTGCTGAAACTCGTCGCCTGCCTCGCTGTAGTGCTGGCCGCGGGCGGAATTGGCTCACTCGCCACGACGAAAGCGATACCCACCTGGTACAAAGACCTGACCAAACCGTCGTTCAACCCGCCCGGCTGGCTGTTCGGGCCGGCGTGGACCGTGCTCTACCTGATGATGGCGGTTGCGGCGTGGCTCGTCTGGAAGCAGGGCATCGGCGCTGCCGGGGTCAAGCTCGCGCTGGCCGTGTTCCTTGTGCAACTCGTGCTGAACGCGCTCTGGTCGGTGCTCTTCTTCGGGTTGCGCTCGGCGCTCGCCGGGCTCGTTGGAATCAGCGGCCTCTGGCTGGCAATCCTCGCGACCATCGTCCTCTTCTTACGGGTTTCGGTCCCGGCCGGAGTTCTGCTCCTGCCCTACATCGGCTGGGTCAGCTTCGCCGCCGTCCTCAACGCCGCCATCCTCCGCCTCAACCGTTAGTCACCGCGCAGTCTCGGACTTCGCCCGCAGTACCCGCCCCGCGCGGCTTGGACTCTCAAGCCAGGACCAGGTCCCCGAAATCATTGACAACTGCCACCCCACCGGGGAAATCGACAACCGCAACTAGTCGCCCGAACAAGCCCGCAGCTACCGGACGAGGTAACTCGTGTCCGGCGGCAGGGCGTTGAGCTGGTCAATCATGTCCTGGGTCAGCTTCCCGTTGTCGGTTACCTGCCAGACCGCCTCCTGCACCAGGTAGAGGCCCAGGGTTATGTCCTTGTCCCGGACAATGTCGATAACCTGTTGGAGCTGAGCGTTGTCGGTAACCGGGCCGATGTCGTACGTGTCGACCGATTCCGGCGCGTGCCGCCCGGAGTTGCAGCAGAAGCAGCCGAGCGGAATGACGGTGTCGGTCGGCCCGACGCTGATGACGCAGGGTTTGACAAAGAGCATGTGCTGAACCGAACTGGACTTCGATACCAGAAGCAGGCCGGCGACAAGCGTATCTTCCTCAACGACCCCGGACAGCGACCGCGCGTACAGGCTCAACTGGAAAACGCCGTTCGGGTTGAACGAAGAAGAGTTGCCGTCAACTCGAGACACGGCGATGCTCGGATTGAGCGTGAACGTCGTGCCGTGGGGAGTGAAATCCGTCTCCTTCTTCCCGAACAGGTCGCAACCGGCGACGAGCGCCAGGACGACGGCCGGCAGCACCACGGCCAGCGCACTTCGTTTCATGATACCTCCATACCGCAGTTTCGTCTTGCCTTGAGGACTCGGGCGCGGTGGCTTTCCTCTCTCTCCCGCCGCGCACCGGACTGATGTCCTCTACCACCACTAACGTCTACTCCGATTCGCCCGCAAGTCAAGCCGACTCCGGCCGGGCCGCTGGCTTGACTTGGCTGGCCCAGCCAATATGCTCAGGCGCAGTGAAGAAGCGCCGACCGCTTGCCGCTGACCGCTCACCGCTGGCCACCCGGAACTGGACCCTGTGGTCGGTTTTCGTTGTAGTCGGCGTGTTCGTGCTCACGCGCATCGGCTACTATGTCGCGGGAGTACGGTTCGACGCTTCCAGCCTGCCGTGGTTTTGGCAGTTCATTGACCCGGCCCTGCTCAAGACCAACCTCGGGCAGAGCCTCTGGTACCTTCACAGCCAGCCCCCTACCTTCAACCTCTTCCTCGGCCTTGTCCTGAACCTGTTCCCCGGTCACGAAACACTGGCCTTCACGACCTGCTACTTGCTTCTCGGCATCGCCTTCACTGTCGCGATGTTCCTGCTGCTCCGGGAGCTCGGCGTGCCGGACACCCCGAGCGCGGTGCTGACCGCGGTCTACATCGCCAGCCCGACCTGCGTGCTGTACGAGAACTGGCTGTTCTACACCTATCCCCTAACCCTACTCCTGCTGCTGACCGCGCTCTTCTGGCAGCGGTTTGTCAGACGCGGCCGGTTCGTTGACGCACTGCTCGTGTTCGCCTGCGCCGCAGTGCTGACGATGACGTGGAGTCTTTTCCATCTGGTCTGGCTGCTTGGGCTTGTACTTGCGCTTGTACTGCTTCGTCGCCGGGACTGGCGCAAAGTACTGGCCGCTGCCGCGGTGCCGCTGCTCATCGTCACGCTCTGGTACGGAAAGAACCTTGTCCAATTCGGCCAGTTCACCGGCAGCACCTGGTTCGGCATCAACTTCTCCAAGATGACCAACAGCATGTTGACCGTGCCGGAGCGCCGCGCGCTGTACGACAACGGTACCATCTCGTCGGTCTCGATGGTCCCGCCGTTCAGCAACCCGGATAAATACTACAGCGCGCTCCCGAAGCCGACGCCGACCGGCATCCCGATCCTCGACCAGGAACTGAAGCCTTCGACCATCCCGAACTTCAACAACGTTCTGTTCATCGCGGTCTCCCGGCAGTACGGCCGCGACGCACGCAGGATCCTCGCTGCGCACCCGACCGCGTACCTGCGCGGTCTTGCTGAGTCGTATCTCCTCTACTTCCTGCCCGCGAGCGCGTACCTGTTCGTGGCGGGCAACGCCGAACACATCAGCGGGCTTGAACGGTTCGCGAGTATCGCCTTCGACGGCCGGTTCAGCTACCATTTGGACCATGGCCTCCGTTCTACCCAGCCCGCACGTTACTACCTGCAGGGCCTGCTCAACACCGGCTGGTTCCTCATTCTCGCCTACGTCTTTGTCCTCATCTTCGGCCTCGTCCTCCTGTTCCGTCACTCCGGTTCCTCGTTCTTCTTCGTATGGTTCAACGTCGCATGGGTCACACTCGTCGCCAATGCCGTCGAGGTCGGTGAGAACAACCGTTTCCGGTTCATGACCGACCCGCTGGTCTTCGTCTTCGTTGCCTCTCTTGGGTCAGCCTGGCTGGCAGGTCGACGGAAGCGGATAAATGACCGGCCCCCGAAACCCGAAAGGAAGTGGCAGTGAACGCACTCGCCGTTGCACCTCCTGCGCTGTTGCTGATTGCCGGGTTTATCGTGTGCTTCTTCGGCTACCGGCTGCTGCGCTTTGCGCTCGTTTTGGCCGGGTTCGGAGCAGGCCTCGCACTCGGCTTCGCGGTTGCGCGACTCATCCCGGGTACCAACCAGGTCGTCGCGCTCGTGATCGGCATTGTCTGCGGCGTGCTAGGCGCGGTCATTTCAACCCTGCTCTACAAGGTCGGCGTTTTCATCCTTGGCGCCGTCGCAGGCGTCCTGGTTGCCGGGATCATCATGTCCGCGACCGGCTGGCACCAACCGCTGCTGGTCTGCGCAGTTGCCGCTCTCGGCTGCGGCATCCTGACGTGCCTCCTCGAACAGCCGCTGGTCTCAGTCTTGACCGCGTTTGCCGGGGCCTGGGGCATTATCGCCGGTAGCTGCCAGTTGCTCACCTGGTACCACGTAACTGCCATCGCAGGGAAGCACCCGGCGAACTGCGGTTACATGGTCATCGCATGGATCGTCGTCGGAGCCGTCGGCAGTCTCGCGCAGTTCAGCCGCGGCAGGACCCGGAGGGATACCAGGGTACCCACTCCTCACCCGGCTTCTCCCCCAAAGGAAGAGGAGTAAACGGCCGCGGAACGCCACGCGCCGCGACGTAGCAAGTGGTGCACAGCCTCATTCGGTTTGACATCACCGCGCGGCCCAAAGTAATGGCCTCTAACCTGTCAGTGAGGTGCAAATGAACGTAGTCTCAACCGTTTCGCCTGCCCTGCTGCTGATTGCGGGCTTTGTCGTCTGCTTGTTCGGGTACCGGCTGCTGCGCTTTACGCTCGCGCTGGTCGGGTTCGCGGCCGGCTTCCTGCTCGGCCCCACGGTCGCGCGACTCATCCCCGGCGCAAGCCCGATCGTCGTGCTCATCGTCGGCATTGTCTGCGGCCTGGTCGGCGCGGTCGTCGCGACCCTGCTCTACAAGGTCGGCGTGTTCATCCTCGGCGCCGTAGCCGGCGTGCTGATTGCCAGCATCGTCCTGACCGCGGTCGGCTGGCAGCAGCCGCTGCTGGTCCGCGTGATAGCAGCTGTCACCGGCGGCATCCTGACTCTGATAGTCGAGCGGCCGCTTGTTTCCATCCTGTCGGCCTTCTTGGGCGGCTGGGGAACCGTGCTCGGCGCGTTCCAGTTGCTCGGGTGGTACCACGCCACCGCCGGTGCCAAGTCGTCGCCGGCAAACTACGGGTACATGGTCCTCGCTTGGGTCATTATCGGTGTCATTGGCAGTCTCGTGCAGCTCGGTGGAAGAAGAAGGTGGAAGGATGGGGGATGAAGACGAAAGTGTGAAAACGGAAGGGTCACCGGCAAGCCACCCTCACCCGACCTATCCCCCAAGGGGAACGGAGCAGAAACCGCAGCAGCGCCGACGACGTCCCCTCTCCCTTGAGGGGAGAGGGAAAGGGTGAGGGTGAAGTACCTTGGCACCGAGCAGCCGTTCCTTGCACTCTCCTCGATTGCATCTCCGGTTGTCTACGTTTTGGGCCGCTGCATACCGGTCCTATTCTTCATCGTCCTTCCTTCATCCTTCATGATTCGTCCTTTCGGCAGCGTCTTAGTTTGACACCCGCGCCGGCTCGCCGGATAATCTCCTCAAATGACCGTGAAGAGAGCAAGTCTGATGTCTGGCAAGTCCTTGTGCGCGGGCGCGCTCGACACCGCGCTTGGGCTGCTCACCAGGAAAGGAAGTGGGCAATGAGAGTTCAATGCAAAGGTCAGAATGCAGGGTGCAAAATGCAGGATGCCGGACTGACCGGCGGGCTGTTCATCTGCTGTATGCTGTTTGCCGCATGCTGTATGCTCGTTGGCTGCGCGACTTCCGGCACGGTCGAGACGATTTCGGTCGTGAGTCCCGCACCGACGGTCGCGCCGCCCGAGGGCCCGGTCGAATTGCCCACACCAATCGGCCCGATTTCCGCGCCGGGCCCGGTTGAGGAACTGCTGCCCGGTGGCGCGATTGACTGGTCCGGCAAAACCGTCCGTGCCAAGGGCACCGGCGTACTCGACCCGGGCAACGCGAACAAAACGCAGGCGCGGCTGATGGCCGAACGGGCCGCCACCGTGGTCGCCCAGCGTAACCTGCTCGAAATCATCAAGGGCGTACGGATCGACTCCGACACCCGGGTCCAGGGCTTCATGACCGACTACGACGTCGTCTACCAGCGCGTTGACGGCATCGTCAAGGACGCGCGCCCGCGCGGCCCCGCCAAATACGATTCGATTGCCGGGATGGTCGACGTCGAACTCGAATGCGACCTCTACGGGACGGGTGGCGTCGAAGACGCGCTCACGCCGGTCCTCGCGCCGGATGCGACCGGCGGCGACGTCAGCGCGAGCAGCCTTTCTCCCCAGGCGCGCGAGTTCCTGGGCCGGTACTCCGGGCTCGTCTTCGACGGCGGCAACACCGGCCTGAAGCCGGCGCTGTTCCCGAAGATCTACGACGAAAACGACGCCCTGCTGCTCGACACCCGCGAATATCTGCAGTACGCCGGCCAACCCGGTCCCTACGTGGTGCAGTTTGTCGGCGCGCTCGACCAGGTTCTCGCCCGGCCCGAGTTCGCTAGGCCGCCGTTGGTGCTCAAGGTCAAAGAGGTACACGGCAAGCTGGGCGCGGACATCGTGCTCGGCCGCGGCGACGCGAACAAGATCAAGTGGCTGAAAGACGGGTTCAAGTTCCTGATGAATGCCGGCCGAATCCTTGTCAAACTGTCGCTGTAGCGCGGTAGCCGAACCGCCGATGATGCCCTGATGAATGAAAACCAGATTGGCGACTCGAGGTCTCTGATCCGTGGCCTAGGAGGTAATATGAAACCCGCATTTGCGGCCGCGTGCCTGCTGGCAGTTGCTGCGCTCATTGGCTGCGATCAGAACCAGCTCTCGACCGTGATCGTCACCGCACAAGTCGCCAGGACCATCAACCCCGAGAGTAACACCGCCTCCGTCCTCCTCGGCACGGCGACGATTCAGAACATCTTCCATAACGACTGGATGAAAAGCCCGGACCCGGGCGACACTTCGTTCTGGTCCAACCCCTTTCCGGCCAGCATCTCGCCGATGGCGGGCGCCGACGTCCGCCTGAACAACGACCCGGTCAGCCAGAAGGTCTCTGGAGTCTACTTCAAGGCGGCACTCGACCTGCAATACCTCGAACGTTGCGACTTGAGCATCGTCACGCCCGCGGGCAAGGCCATCACTGCGCATGGCTTCCTGCCTGACAGTTTTTCCATCATCGGGCCGCGCGATGGTGACTCGCTGCGCATCGACGCCGACACCCTGCGCGCGGTCTGGACGAAATCGGACAGCGCGGAAACCTACCTTGTCGGCGTCAGCCCGGCCGACTCCGCCAGCACGGCGGTCGGCTGGAGCGACGGTCTGACCGACACGACCTGCATCGTACCGGACGCCGCGTTCCGGGACTCGTTCGGCGTGGCCGTGCCCGGCGAATACATCTTCAGCATCATGGCGGTGAACGGCGGCTGGAACAAGAGCGGCCTCGACCTGTTTCTCGCCGGCGGGAATGTTGATGGTGCCTCGGGCACGTTCGGCTGCGCCGTCTACCCGCGGCCGGTGAGTATCGTCGCCCGCTAGTCGGTTTCGGTCGAGTATAGGCTGAGCCGGTCGGTGACGACCAGCATCTCGATGTTGCCGCCCGGTATCACGTCCCCGAGCGTCACGTACTGACACCGCTCCGGCAGGGGGATGTCCTGCCGGTCCTCAAGCGACGCGCCCAGCACCAACAGGCCGCACGAATCGCTCTTCGAAGGGTAGAACATCGGGTCCGGACAAATCAGCCGCTTCCGGCAGCGCGACACCACCAGTTCGCATTTCCCGTCCCCATCAAGGTCGCAGACGCCGTGCAACCGGCACTCGCAGGTTACGGCCGGGTCAGTAGTCTGGTTGAGCGTGCGGCATGCGACCAGCGCGAGGTGGTTCCTCTCCAGCCGGTAGAGCAGCACCTCGGCCTTGCGGCCAGAGACCGCGGCCGCCAGTTCAAGCCTGCCGTCCCCGTCGACGTCGGCGCAGCCCACCGCAACGTGCGACACCGGCATCGAATCCGGCCCGGGCGATACGGCAATCACCCGGCCGGTAGCGCCGTCGAGTACTGCGAGGCCGCCGAAATTGTTCTGCCACGTGTAGTACCCGACGAACACCTCCGGTTTCCCGTCCCGGTTCAGGTCGGCCACGCCGGCCAGGCAGCCGGAATACAGGTGCGCGCCGAACCCGCGCTGCCAGAGGAACGTGCCGTCGTCGCGCAGGGCTACGCAGTAACAGGAATCGTGGTCACGGGTGCCGTTCGCGACCGCGTCGTTCTCCTCGCCGTAGGTCGTGACCAGCAGTTCCTCCCTGCCGTCCGAGTCCAGGTCCGCCAGCGCCATCAGGTCCGTCCTTGCGCCGAACTCATACCGCCATGCCAGCCGGCCGGTGGCGCAGTCGCGGCATTCGAGCATGCGGCTGCGGAACGGCGGTTTCGACTCGATTAGGACAGTCAGCGTAACCAAACGCCGGTTGATTCGAACGGCGCTCTGACTGGAAACCGAGCGTGATCGGCTCGATTCCGGCAACGTCACCCAACCGGCGCTGTCGTCGGCGACGATTCGCACCGAGTCACATTGGATTCGACTCCAGTCGGTGCCGTTCCGAGTACGGCCGGCAAGGAGCGCGCCGTCGGCGTTCAGAATCGGACAGGGCGGGGAACCGAGTGGAGTGATTATGATTTCCGGCCGGCCGTCGTGGTCGAGGTCGAGGACCAGCGGCTGGTGCTCTGCGTGCGCGATCGCCGGCACCTGCTCCATCGCCGGCACGTCAAATGACTCTGCGTCCCACGCCTGAACATAGCGCAGCACCGGTGACGGCCGGGTTCCGGCCTGGGAGAAGAAGAGAGTATTGAATCGGTTGGCCCCGGGCCAGACCCACGACTCGAACTTGGGTGAAGGAAGGCCGCAGCCGGCGATCATCAGTGCCGCCAGCAGCAGGCCGGATAGCCGTTTAGACGTTGTGCTCACGCTGACCGAATGTAGCCGAGACCGCCGAAGTGTCAACCGTTGGCGCGTGACGTCCGTCGTGCCGAAATCACCGGACCATCCGACCGATGCGATTGAACCGCACCGCCCACGGCGAGATGATAATCCGGGCGATGTTCGGCGCTGCATCGGACGAAAAGTAGAGCACCAGTGGCTTCCCGCGCAGGTAGCGCAGGTCGAGCGGTCCCCAGAATCGACCGTCCTCGGAGTTGTCGCGGTTGTCGCCCATCGCGAAGACGTGTCCGGTCGGAACCACCACCGGCCCGAACTGGTCCCGCACGTACGGCGAGTATTCCGACTGGTAGAACTTCCGCTCCTCCCACGCCTTCTGGAACGCGGCCTGGGCGGGCACCGGCTCGAACCCGGGCAGCATCCGCGAGTCCGTGTGCATTGCGTACGGTTCAATCTGCTGTTTGCCGTTCACGTAGAGCTGCTTGTCCCGGTACTCGACCGTGTCCCCGGCCACGGCAATACAACGCTTGATGAAATTGCGCGGCACGTACCATGTGAAGAAGTGCGCCCGGTTGTCCCAGAACACGGGCAGCAGCGGCAGCCAGCTCGGGAACAGCCGCACGTATCGCTCCTGCGGGTCCGGCACGTCCGGGTCACAGGGAAACCGGAACACGATTATGTCCCCGCGCTTCGGGCTCGAAACCGGAATGATGGTCTTGTCGGTAAACGGCGCCTTCACCCCATACACGAACTTGTTCACCAGCATGAAATCACCGATGAGAATCGTGTTGAGCATCGAGCCGGTCGGCACCATGAACGCCTCGACCACGAACGACCGGATGAGCAGGACCGCGATAATCACCGGCCCCCACTCACGGACGAGGTTCCGCAGCCAGCGCGCGCCGTTCTTCACGGCTTCACGCGTATTCCTGTTGTCGGCACAGACGGTCAGTATAGGACGGGCGGGGCCGGAGGTCAAGCAACCGAGCCCGCTTCCCGAGCCGGCGGTCCGCAGATTACGCAGATTGGCAGAACGTCGAACCACAGATGAACACAGATGAACGCAGATTCTGCATTACCCGAACCCCGGAACCCTGGAACCCCTGAACCCGTTTGCTCTTGCGCTAGCGCACGAGGTGGCCGATGCGGTCGAACCGGATCGCCCAGGGCGAGAGCACCATCTTCGGGATGTTGATCGGGTACCCGGCGGCCGCCGTGGACATGTAAGTCACAAGCGGCTTGCCCCGGACGTGGCGCAACTCGAGCGGCCCGAAGAACCGTGCGTCCTCGGAATTGTCCCGGTTGTCACCCATCACGAAGATACAGCCCGGCGGAACCACGACCGGCCCAAACCGGTCACGCACGTGAGCCGACAGCTCGGTGCGAAAGAACCGTCTCTCCTCCCAGGCCTTCTGGAACTCGGCCATGCCCGGCGCCGGCTCGAACCCCAACAGCATCCTGCCATCGCTGTGTATTACATAGGGCTCGACCTGCAACTGCCCGTTCACGTAGAGTTGCTTGTCCCGGTACTCAACCGTATCACCGGCCACGGCCACGCACCGCTTCACCAGCGCCAGTGGCGTATACCACTGGAAGAAACCCTTCGTGTTGCTCCAGAACAGAGGCAGCAGCGGCAGTTGTGATGGAAACAGCCGGCTGGCGCCGGCCGGCACGTCCGGGTCCAGCGGAAACCGGAATATCACGATGTCCCCTCGCTTCGGACTCGACACCGGCACGACTATCTTGTCGGTGAGCGGCATCTTCACGCCGTACACAAACTTGTTCACCAACATGAAATCCCCGATGAGAATTGTGTTGAGCATGGAGCCGGTCGGCACCATGAACGCCTCGACCAGGAACGACCGGATGAGCAGGACCGCGACAATCACTACTCCCCACTCACGAACGACATTCCGCAGCCAGCGCATACTGCTAGTTTGACGCGGGAAACAAGGTAGCCGTTGGCAGAGGATTCCGGTTCACTGGACAAAGAGCTCGGCGAGCCGTCGACCGGCAAACTCGCGGCCCAACCGCGCCGCGCCAGCCATTCCCCGGCTCGGCCGCGAATGAAGCTCGGCCCATGTCTCGGGCCGCAGCGCCAGTCGCACCCTGCCCGGCTGGTCCCGGTGGGTGAATTCGACCCGGCACCCGGCAGCGCGGTGATGGCTGATGTTCCCCTTGCCCATGGTGCAACCCGAGCTGAACTGGACCCCGTCGACGAAACACGTGTACGGAGTACCGGCCGGGCAGAACACCTGCGCGCGCAACTCGAACGGCGACGCCGCGAGCTTCCGTCGCGCGTAGGCCCCGGCCTTCAGGCCAAGCACCAGCCACGGCCCGAGATGGCCATGAAAGGCCGCGGCCTGCTTCAACACTCTCGACGTCAGCATATGGCCCACGCGGCCCAATGACCCGTATCCAGTGACCAGTCAATGCCAAACGCGGACAATAACCCAACTGGCGCGCAGGTTTCATTCGGCCTTTGGCCATTTCCGCGTTGATTCGTCATTCGGATTTCGGACTTCGTCATTCCTCACTATACCGTCGACTTCAGCGCGTGCAACATTTGACCGGCCGCGATTCGCGGCCATACTTCCCCGTGCTCTACTTGCTGCTCAAGGTCGCGTCGTCGGTCGGCATGGGACTGGTCCTCAAGCGCGCGGACGCCCGCTCGCTCGACCGCCTGCCGCTGATTCGCACCAACTACGCGGTGGCCGCGATTCTCGGATTCTTCGCCTCAGTCGCGCTCGGCCAGAACCACATCTCAACGCCGACCATGCTACTGGCAGCCATTACCGGCGTCCTGTTCGTGGCCGGCATCCTGGTCTGGATGCGCGCGATACAGGCGGCCGGGCTGGCACTTTCGATCGTAGCCATGCGCACGGCGGTCGTCATCCCGTTGCTCGCGTCGGTCATCATCTGGCACGAGCACCCTTCACCGCTGGAACTTGCCGGTAGCTTCGTTGCCCTGCTCGCCTTGTTACTGGTCCTATCCGAAGTCGCCCGCCCGAAGCTTTCCAGTCCTCCATCGTCAACCGCAAATCCCTCTGACCCGGGCGTCCTGCCGCATCCGCAACTCGTCACTCGCAACTCGTCACTCGCCAACTCCTCGTCCCTGCTCTGGCTCGCTCTCCTCTTCCTGACCGAAGGCTTGGTGCTGGTCCCGGCACTGGTCTTCCGCAAGCAGTTGCCGCAAACCGAAGGCCTGCCGTTCCAGACCGTCATCTTCGTCACGGCCTTCTTTGTCACCACGCTGCTCTACTACGTGCGCCGGCCCCGGCTGACGAGCGAGACGCTCAAGTGGGGCGCGCTGCTCGGCACCGCCAATCTCGGCAACTACCTGTTTCTCGTGCTGGCGCTCTCGGTCCTGCCCGGGCTCGCAGTCTACCCGGCGATTGCTGCAGGCGAGGTCGGCCTGATGGCCCTGGCCGGCGTGGTGTTGTGGAAAGAGAAAGTTGGAATCCGCAGTTGGCTCGGCATCGCCCTCGCCATCCTCGCACTGATCTTGATTCAGCTCGGAAGAGGGGCGGCGGCGCAATGATGCGCGGGATCGGTGGCTCAGGAATGAGGAAGAGAAACAAAGGGATCAGGGGATTGAGTGGGGGAACTGAAACTGCAGCCTGCGGACTGGAGACTGGCAACTCGCGGCCAACGGCCGCGCGGGTCTTGATGTCCGCGCACCATCGGATAGAATCTTCCAGTGACGATGTCCATGGACACGTGCCGCCATCGGCTTCTTGCGGTTTCCGCAACCCCTGAGTCCGGGTTTCCCCGTTTCGGCATAGACCGCCGTCCCTTCCCAGGTCAGGAGGTAATCATATGAAACTTCATATATGTCACCGCTATCTTGTACTGTTTGCCGCAGTGCTGCTGGGTCAGGCCGTGGCCCAGGCTGAACCGCTCCACCCGTGCGGATGGATTCGCGATGACCCGCGCATGGCACCGTGGATGGTTGAGGACAAGTCTGTCCCGGGCCGTCGGTCCGCTGACGCCGCCCTCTCGGTCGACCTGTCCAGCCAGATGCCACCGGTCGGCGACCAGGGCCAGCAGGGCTCCTGCACCGCGTGGGCCATCGGGTACTACCAGAAGACCCACTACGAGTGGCTGGAGCACAACTGGGACGTATTCCAGACCAGCCACCAGTTCAGCCCGGCGTTCATCTAGAACCAGATAAACGGCGGCACAGACCAGGGCTCGGGTTCCAACTCCGCCTACGCCCTGATTGCCGAGCAGGACTGCGCGACCATGGCCGATTGCCCCTACAACGAGAACGACTACACCACGTGGCTGTCCGAATCGGCCTATGCCCGCGCCATACCGTACCGCGGCAGCACTACTCAGTGGTTCTCGATGATCGACTCCGTGGGCATCAACAGGGCCAGGCAGCGCCTCGACAGCGGGTACACGACGGTCATCGGCATCAGTGTCTACTCCAACTTCGACCACATCGATAGTTTCAACTACACGTACTGCGTGGCCGACAAGCACGGCAGCAACCGCGGCGGCCACGTCGTGACCATCGTCGGTTACAACGACACCATGACCACAAACGACGGCCCGGGCGCCTTCAAGATGGTCAACTCGTGGGGCACGGGCTGGGGTCTGTCCGGATACTGGTGGATGTTCTACGTCGCGGCCAGAAACGCGGACCTCTCCGCCCAGGTCGGCCTCTACCAGGACGACCGCATCGCCTACGCGCCGACCATGCTCGGCCGCGTCCGCCTCACGCACGCGGCACGGGACAAGATCGGCATCCGCCTCGGCGTGGGCACTCCCTCCTCCCAGCTCTGGATAAAGGACTTCCGGACGTGGCGCTCCCCGAATACCGACCGCGCCTTCCCCAACCACAACATAGTTTTCGACATGACCGAGGGCGAGCCGCTCATCTCCAACGGCCAGACCGATTCGGTCTTCGTGCGGGCGATTGACGGCGTCTCGGACTCCAAGACTGGCACCATCAACTACTTCGCGGTCCAGCACCTGGCGTGGACCACGACCGGCGTCTCCTCGGATACGCCGGTCAGCATCCCGGACTACAACACCGCCGTCTATGCCCGGGCCAAAGTCCCCAAGCTGCATGACGTCGGCGCTTACCTGCTCATCGCACCCACCGGCACCGTTGATTCGGGTTCGTCGACTGCGCCGCAGGCCCGGGTCAAGAACTACGGCATCAACGCGGCATCGTTCCCGGTGGTCTTCCGCATCGGTACGTACGCGGATACCCAGAACGTAACCAACCTGGCTGCCGGAGATTCGACCGTGGTAAGCTCCGCCTCCTGGACCGCAACCGTGCGCGGCGCGAATGCCACCCGGTGCTCCACTGGTCTCAGCGGCGACTGCTGTCCAGCCAACGACACGAAGACCGGCTCGGTGATTGTACGGGTGCGGGACGTCGCCTGCACGCAACTCCTCGCGCCCCCGGACACGGTTGACTCGGGTGCGACGATTACCCCGCGGGCCGTGGTCCGGAACGTCGGCACCGCGAGCGAGACCTTTGACACACGCTTCGCCATCGGGGCCGACTATGCGGACACAGTGACTGTCACCCTGGCGGCCGGAGGGAGCCGCACGATTAACTTCGCTGGTTGGACCGCGCTCGCGCTCGGCACCTTCCCGACGACCTGCGCCACGATGCTCGCAACCGACATGAACCCGGCAAACGACGCCCTACAGGACTCGGTGGTGGTCGAAGTCTACACCGGGGTCGCCGAACAGTCAGGCCTGCCCAAAGCCCTCTCACTCGAACGTCCCCTGCCTGACCCGATGAACGGCAAGGCCACAATCCGGTTCAGCATCCCGCGTCGGACTCGGGCAAGCCTCAGCATCCGCTCCGCAACCGGCGCTCTGGTTCGGGTTCTCTCCGGACCCCGACCCCTGACCCCTGGAACCTATTCCCTGACTTGGGACGGCTGCGACAACACGGGCCGCCGCGTCGGACAGGACGTCTACTTCTGGCGTCTTGAGAGCGAAGGCACCCCCCTTACCCGCAAGGCCATCAAGATAGACTGAGGCACAACCAACTCTCAGCGGCGGGACGCACATCGTCCCGCCCCTTCCTTCTAGCCCGACCGCTTTCCCTTCGCCTTTTTCTGCCAACCCTTGCCCGGCCGCCACGCTTGACCTCCGGACTGACCGGACAGCACCGGATCAAGGAACGCACGGATTCCCGCGACCACCTCACCCAGCGTCAGCGCACGCTCAGTCGGTACGCTTCGCCTCAGGAACGGCGACCAGTAGCTTTGCGCAGCGGACGCATAGGCATCGGAAAGCCCGCCCGGGCTCCCTGTGGGAGTCTTGGCATTGCGGCGGCCGAACGTCGCATCAATCGCCGACCGTAGGATGTCGCTATCGAACTCGAAGTCTTGCGCCAACGCCCAGATGTCGTAGTAGTCCCGTACCCGGCTGTTCGCCATCCCCAACTCAACCATCGCCGAGAACTTCTCGGCCACCACCGTGTAGCGCGAGTACGCCCGAAACCGCGGGGCCGGCATGTCGAGCAACGTCGGATAGTCTATCTCCTCGGCAGGCGGCACGACCGCGTCGCCGGAGCCGACGTCAGCCTGAAGCGCAATCCGGGTTCGCTTGAGCGTAGCCAGCAAGGTCACGCGGATGCCCTGGTACGGCTGCTGCTCACGAATCTGCCGGGCGCGCACCGAATCGGCGTGAAAAACCAACCCGTCCGGTTCGACCACCTGCTCGCACACGCTGCGGAACACCGCTGCGAGCTGCTCCGGGTCCGGCGGCAGGAAGCCGAGCAGGTCCACGTCCTTGGTTGACCGGCGCGGCTTCTCGGCCCACGCCGCGAACAACGCCGCCCCTTTGAGCACGAACCGGTCGCGCCACTGGGATTTTGACAGACGGTACAGAAGCCTCTCCCGCCCGTAACGGATCAGCAGCTCCTGGAACTCATCTGACTCTGGTTTCGCCATCGCCAGCAGGCGTGCACGGACCGACGCCGCCACATCGATGACAGGGCGCTTCATGATGTCTCCATCATCAGGTACGGCCGCATCACGTTCGCCACGCGGCACACCTCCGCATAGTGCCACACCTCGTCCATCGTGAACCGCCGCTCCCGCCAGCCCTCGCGGAGAGCTTCCATCGCCACGTCCAGGCCGACCTTACTGCGGTGCTTGAAACAATCCGCCACAGTCTTCGCAACCGAGTAGACTCTTACGGTAACGCCCTCAATTCGATGTCGCTCGATGCCCAACGAAAAGCACGCGCCTGAAAACCGGAACAGCCTCATCGGTACCACGTGGCGACGCGGCGGCCCGCCCCGCTCGCGGTCTACGGCCAGCCAGACTTCGTGGGGCAGTTGCGTCGTGAGATTGTGGAACTGAAGCGCTGACAGCAGGCAGACAACTCCGCCCCGCACGTTCCGGGCAGCCAGCGCCAGGCTGTGGTGCTCAGTTATGTTTGCGTCGCGCCAGCGGTACAGGCCGCGCGCAACCCGCTCTACAAGCCCGGCCCGGACCAGCCCCGCGAGCTTGCCTCGACCGATTCCAGCGTCCTGTGCCTGCGCAGCACTCATCACCCATCCGCGCCGACGAAATGATGCTCTTGCGTCAAGTTTGGTCATATAACATGAGTAATAACGTAGCTTATGCGAATTATCGGTGCATTACGTCATCCATATATCAACAACTATGAGTACTTCCGCACGAGATTGTAGCCGGCTCCGCGTTACTTGTCAATGGTACGTCGCTCGGTGCATGCCTCCGTAATGCTGTCCGCAAGCTGGTTCTCTTCCGGCTGTGGGCGGCTGCGACGACCGCCCCTCCTCAGAGGAGCGGATCAATCAGCGTATTCGAGTCTATTGCGGGTAGGTTGGTGCCCTCGGGCTGGGCCTGGCACGGGTCCAGAATGTCTGCCGACTCCACAATCACTGTACGCGACGAAGCAACCATTATCAGCTCGATCTGCCGCAGCGTCACCTTGCCGACCTTCTGCGGCGCCGAAGCCGGCCGAGGTTCTTCGACCGTCGCCAAGGCCTGCGTCCGCTACTGCCAACCGACGCGCACTGTCAGACAGGGGCTGTCGAGGCCAACGTCGCCCCTTCGACCTGGCTCAGGGCAGGCGCTGATTCCGACCGAAGGGTCTCTTCTTCCGGGAACTGGGAACTGGTGACTCGCGGCGAAGCCGCGTTGCGCGCTATTTCAGCTTGTGGACGTTGTGCTTCTCAGTGCAGGGTGGGCTTTTCGGACGGCAAGGACCGAGTGTTGCGCATCAGGAATTCCCCGTTGCGTCACCGAGCCCTGCGATCGGACGGAATCAGCTTCTTGTGATGGAACAGATGCGGCCTTCGAGGCGGAAGTGGAGCCCGTCCGCGTCTGTCCCCGCCGAGAAGAGTGCGGCGTCCTGCTTCAGGAACGGAGTGAAATAATCGGCCAGGGGACGGAGCAATTCGGGTGAGATCCGGCGCAGGTCCAGAGCCTTGCCGGGCTGCTGCGGCAGAGCCGTAAAACGCTCTCCTGCCCTTGATTTCTCCGGCACAAGTTGCTGGAGCAGCCGGGTCATAGGGTTATTCACTCCCAGGTGCTCGACTTCGCGCGGGACCGTTCCAACCAGGACTCGTCCCTCATAGCGCTCCGGCGCTTGGCCGACCCGTGTCGCGGTGACGACACCTTCATGGCTCTTGTGCAGTTCGAAGAAGACCTTACTTCTGCCTTCGCGGCGGAAGTTGATCGGCAGCATCTTACCGAGAACCAGGTCGTTCAGGCCGATAGTCAAAGGGCCGGGCGTGAAGATGCTCACCTGCCCGGTATCGGCAGTCAGACTGCGCAGGTAGCCTAGCAGGGAATCCAGCAGCCGGTCGTACAGCCCGGCCTTGGCCTTAAGCGATTCGCGTTCAACGGCGCCGGAGGCCCGGCGCGCATAGGCCTTCTTGAACCGGGCGAACGACTCCGGGTTCCGGTCCAGGTCCAGTGCCGCGCGGGCCTCGTTCAGCATGCGTGAGAAACGCGGGTCTCCGCCGACGTCCGGGTGAAAGACCTTCTGCAGGAAACGGTACTGCTGCTCAACCAACCGGCCGCACGTCCGGTCGTCCAGCCGCCGAATCAGGTCGCGGTCAAGACCAAGGACGTGGAACGGGTTCTCGCCCACTGCCTACCCCTCGGCGGGCTTGCGGCGGGCCAGCTCCTCGACCACGAACTCCAGATTGCAGGCGTTCAGACGGTCGGCCGCATCACAGAGGATTTCCAGAATCGTATCCACATAGCCATCGGGGTCCAGCCTCGCACGAGCGTCCATTATCTCGCTTGCCATGAACGAACCGGGTACGTTCGTGCCGTCAAAGAACGCGCGGTAGAACCGGACCAGCTTGGTGAACGAGGCGCCGCCCGAACTCCTGAGCCCGTCCCTCGCATCATAGAGCTCCTCGATCTCATCAAGCGAGAGGCCCTCGTTCAACAGCCGATGCATCGTTCGGATGTCAGTCTGGAAGCAGGTCTTCATTCCGACAAGGTGGTGCAGTTGCCGGGCGGTTATGCCGTGCACCCGGCACATCTCCAGCATGTACGGCTCGTCGACGCCCGCGTCAGCACAGACTTCCATGGAGATGTTCGTCGGCACAAGGTCGAGGCGGCTGGTGCCGTCCACCGGCACAAGCGCAGAACTCGTCCCGGCTCGCGCCTGGCATATCCTCCACAGGCTCGTCTCATCCAGCCGCCGCCAGCCCCCATCGCCAAAGAACTCGGCAGACGACACCATCGCCTCGCCCGGCACCGTGCCCGCCCTCACTTCGTCAATCAGCGCCGCGCGGCTCAGCCGCCGCTCCGCGCCGCCGAATCTTACGCTAAACATTGCGACTCCTTTCTGCCGGCAAGACCGTAGATATCGTCGGCTGATGCTAACTCTCCGGCTGTCTCCTGTCAAACGATAACGGCGACGTCGGACCAGAATCGCGCACCTGACCGGTTCAACTCCGTCACTGCGAACAGCAAGACTGGTCACTCGGAGCGAAGCCGCGTTGCGTGCTATTTCAGCCTGTGGATGTTGTCACTCTCAGTGCGGGGTGGGATTTCAGAGGCAGGGCGCGGCACGCACGCAGGCGTCAGAAATGGGAGGGGCTAGGTGGCCGTGGCCGCTGGCGGTGCGTGATAGACCTTGTAGTTACACCAATTCTGGGCTCCTGCTGCGGCGATCAGGATTCCGTCTTGCGTCGGTGGAGGATATAGACTCAAGAACGCCTTGCTGACGGTACCATCCCTGCCGAGCGCCAAAGACAGTACCTCGTGCAATTCGCGGCCGCCTGCTCTCTTGAGACCGTGCCTGATGAAATCCTGCAGGTCCGTTTGCGCCAGACGTCCCAGCCTGGCGGCATCCCTGTCGGACTTGTACATGGCGAGCGGCTTGGAGAACAGTGGATAGCTGCTGGATGGATCAGCATGCAGCACAACCTGAAAGCGGGCCATGAATCCGATGAAGAACCGCAGCCCTGCATCAATTGCCTTCGGTCCCAGCCCCTTTCCCGCGTGGCAGGCTATCGCGAAAAGACCCGCCGTATGGGTGAAACCATTCACATTGTCAACATCGATTACCCAGTGACCGTGCATGTTCTTCAGCGCAACTCCTGCCGCGATATTCTCCACTTTGTTTTCGGCATTCCCATGCCCCCAGAAGCAGACCAACTTGTCCCCCCACGCATCTCTACGTTCTTCGAGGGTTTCACGTGTGACCTGCCCACGGCGCAACACATCGGAACCCGTGACCCCGCACTCAGAACACGCGCACTCGGCGCATTCCGCTATGGCCTCGGCTGTCCTGTCACCGCCTGCGATAAGGTGAATCACGTTTTGTTGGGTTCGGTGCCCTGCAGCAAAGAAATGGTCACACCGTGCAGTCCCGCTTTGAACTTCTTGGCGAAGTCATCATTCAGCTTCATGTGCAGGATGACTTCGTCTATGGTGAGACCTTGGTCATCGCCCTTCTCCGCGGCGAGCACGACGACCGACTGTGGGTCGGATTGCAGTTTGATCCTCTCTAATGCCATGATGACTTCGTCGTTCTCGTGGACGAGATCCAAGACTCGCGAGAGCACCTCTGCTGCCGTGACAGGAGTGATGTCCCTGTCCTTCACCAGCAGGGCGTTCGCACCCAGACCTACCGCGCGTTGGTACATCTCGAGTTCCATGAATTCCAGATTGGACGTGAACAAGACTACAGGTATGCCCTGGTCGAAGTTGGTCTCCTTCGCCCTTATCTTCTTGAGGTACTCGGTCGCGTCCGCGTTGTCGAGTCGGATGTCGGCCAGCAGCACATGGGGGTGGTGCGTCATGGCAGCGGCGTCCGCTCGTTCCATACTCAAGAACAGCCATGGCTCGAAGTGCTCAGAGTCGCGGAGTGCATTCAGATAGCGCACCCCGCTGGCGGGGTTGCTTTCAATGATGAACAGGCGGTATTTCATGATGACTGGACGTTGCTTCTACTTCGCTCAAGACTGATGAGCATGCCTGTGCCGGTGCCCATCCAGCCCGGAGGGTCCTGCACTGTAACATTAGCTCCCATGCTAGTCAAGAACTCCATTACGCTGAACAGGCCGAAACCGGCGTCGCCTTTCCGATCGGCTGACGTATGGAAAATCTGGAATACATTGTTTCGATCCGCATTAGGAATGGAGTCACCGTTGTTGGCTATGAGCACCTGGACCCGTTGGCGGAGTTTCGAGACCTCGACGTACAAACGAGGCGCCGTCGGCGATAGGTGCATCAGGGCGTTGTGCACCAGTTGCTGCAGGCTGTAGAGGAGAGCCTCAGGGTTTCCGCGGCATGAGTAGTCTTTGTGGATCAGGTACGAAACCGGTACACACGCGTGTCCGCAGTCTATCTCCCTGCCCAGCTTGAGTGAGCGGGTGTCGCACATGAAGTCCGTCTTCGTGCCAATCACGAAATCCGACTTGTCGAAAATAGTTCCAATGACACGGGTCAGGCGAATATCGACGGGTTCCGTTACTCGCGTTATCCTTGCTCCGGCTTTGAGCAGTTCATAGCGGTCAAGGGCTGCGGCCGCCTGGTCGCGCAGCCTGGGCAACTCATCAGATATGTCACAGCGCCGGTCCGGGCCCCATCTCATGAGCTCTTCCAGAGACTCGTGCAGCTCCACTAAAGCGCCGTGCTGGCTGTGAGAGACTCCTCGCAGGAATTTCTCAAACGCGCTGCCGGATGTCAGTCCACGGAGCTTCTCGTCGACCGACAGCAGTTTCAAGAAGCCAACCACAGCCGGCCGACCCAGATAACTTGGGACGTAGCGAGACTGGACTTCCACGTTCACGAGTTGGTCGTTCTTGTCTACCCCAGCGAACCGATAGCTCAGCACATCCGACTGCCGGCCGGAGAGCTTGGCCACTACGTTCTGGTAGGTAAGTTCCAGGAAGGCATCATCCACTACGTCCTTCGGCTTCACGTGCTCACAGAACTGCTCGGGGGTGAAGTCGCCGTATTTGAACGCGGTCTTGCGGAAGTACTCATTGGCATACGAGAACCTGATGTTATCGTAGCCCTTCTCGTAGTCAGTCGGGTCGAGGCTTGCAGGATGGATGTCCGGCGCGGTTTGTATCACGTAGACGCCGACGCCTGGATTCTCTACGACCAACCGGAGCAGCGACACGTCATGCACGACGCCGAACACCTGCTTGGTGAGTGGGTCCTCCTTGCAGCTAATCAGGACGTGTACACGTTCCGTGGCGTCCTTGAACTTGAAGTCCACTTCCTCGCCCTCAAGCCGGTTACCCCGCGCTTTGTACTTGGCGATGAGCTGCAGCCTCTTGTCAGGGTCGGCGTAGAAGTCGGGCATGCTCTGGGTTTTGACTATCTCGTCCCGAGCCATGCCCACTATGGCCGCGAATCGCGGATTGCAGTAAATGACCTTCCCGTCGTCGATGCCGTTGGTGTGATAGACGCCGACGTCCAGGTCGTCGTAGCGGGGCGACAAGGGTCGGGCCCAGACTGCGAAGCTGAGACCGCGCATGTCAACCAGGCTCGATGGCCTGAATTCGGCCTCCCAGAAGGACCACTCGCCACTTTGCTCTCGCAGGACGAGAGTATAGGACGGCACGCGTGTGCCTGGCGGTATCGCACCGAGCAGCCTACGGAAGTCATCCGGGAAAGCCACAATGTCGGGCCAGCCGGATATGCCGGGAAAGCGTTCTCTGAACAGCTTATTGGGGTTCTTGACGCGGGTTCCGCCCGATTCGATGTCGAAGTACAGATCGGGTACGTTCTCCATCACGTGGTCGATGTCGACACAGCGCTCAACTTCGTGGTTCAACGTATCCGTGAGCGGCGAACTTACGGCTCGCGCATCACGGACGCCACCAACTCGGCCGAGTATCGCCGCCCTGTACCGCATTATCGTCTCCAAACGCCGGTCGAGCTGGGCAAGCATCCTCTGTCGTCGGCGCTGAAGCTCGAAGCCGGTACCAATGACTGCAAGGCATGCCACTGCGGCCACGACCAAGGCGACGGGAGCCCCGTTAGACCAAGGATGGGCCAGTAGGACGGCAACCGCGCCAACCACGCCGAAAAATACGACAATGTAGCCTGCGTACATCGACCAGCGCGGTCGTGAAACCCGGCCGTTCTCGGCCCGAACCCACTTATCGCCGACGTCTGCGCCTGGAGGACCCCACACTTCTTCCTTCAGGCCGAGGAGAAATCTGTCCCGGAGCCGGGATCTGTCGGGCTCCACTTGGCGTGGTGGGCTCGGAATAGGAGCCCCTTTGGGCCTATTCTCGTTGGCCATTTTTCCCTTTGGACGTGCCTAATAGTCTTCCCGTGCGGGGCCGGAAGTCAGAAAGTCGACCGAATCCGGGGTGCTGTATCCCTGAACTCATCGCTCTGTCGGAACGTGGTTGCGGCACTCGCAGTCCGCGCCGCCGAGGCCCTGCACAGGACCTCCTCGTCGGAACACGCCACAAGGCATGTGGACGGTCCCGACCGGGCTCTTCATAGCCGTTTAGTTCTATCAAATTCCCGGGCACTGTCAAATCGAGGACAACCGGTCCGGCCGGGCGGCGGGAGGGGCCATTGGCACGAGGGGGGTCGTGGATGCGTCAGGGGTCACGCCGTTGGCCTCGGAAATCTGCAAGTCACCGGACCCACAAAGTGCGCTGGGCAGGCAGGGTTTCATATTGTGTCACCGTTTCCCTCATACCTATGCCGGAAGCAGCGCCAGTACTCGGACGGTCGCGCCGCCCCACTTCGAGATGATAGTCGTCTCGTCTGCCTTCACGACGGTCTGGGGTAGCTCCCGCTCGTCTATCCCGAGTGCGTAGAGCTTGTACCTGTCGCGCCAATCCTTGTGGTGCTGCACTTTGTTGTCGGCTTCCATCATGTCGGCCCAAGCTGTACCAGCGCCAGCAAGGTGACGGTAATGGACATGCTCTACTGAAGACTGATACGTCACGTTCCCAACGTCAGGGCGATGGACTTCGCTTCCTCGGCTGATAATGCAGTAGAAACGCGCCCCTACCTTTGTCTCCAAGTACGTCTGCAGGTGCTCGGCAAGGCCGAAGAAAGACGTCAGTTCGCATTCGTCTACCGTGGAAAGCAGTAAAGAGTCAGACACCGTGACGACCTGGACGTCAGGTGATTCTTGACCGTTCGAACAGGTGGTGGGTACCCGCCTTACGTCAGTGTGAACCTCGCTATGATTGGCCCAGAACTCGGCGAAGTCCCAGAACTGCTTGAGCAGTTCCTCCGCCTTGCCCGCGGCCAGGGCATCTCGTGTGCCGATCAAATCCATGAATGCGTACGTCTTCATAACGCTAGCCCTCCAGATCTTTCGCTATTCCGCAAAACTGGTCCAGCGCCTCTTGCAGGTCGTCGGCAATCTTGGCGACGAGGACGGGCGCTGGGCAGGCAGGGTTTCATTTTGTGTCACCGTTTCCCCGAAGTCCTCGTCGTCAACCCAATAGTTGCCATCCAATAGCCGCGTTGACGATGCCCGCAGCAACCTCTAGCGCCGCGTTGATAGCCTTCTCCGCCGCCAGCAGGCCCTCGTCCTTCAGCGTGATGATCACGCTGTCGAGCGCGTTCCTTTGAATCTTCATCATGTGCCGGGCCTGCTCCTCGGTGATCTTGCCCGCCAGTTTCTTGGCCTCAATGTCAGCCGCGATTCGGGCCAGTTCCTTGAACTGCGGCTCGGCATAGGCCCTCACCTTGGGCCACTCGCCTTTAAGCACACCGATTGCGGCCGCGGCCATCTGTGCGGCCAGCGCCTCGGGGTCAATGATTGCCATCATCCGCCTCTACTTTCCCCTCTTCTTGTCCAACTCGTGCTTGATTATGGCCCCGAACTGCACGTTCAGAACGGCGTGGGTTGGGCCTGCCACATCTGCGGTCAGTCCATCGTCCCCCGCCTCTCTATGCAGCTCAGCCAGCTCGTTGATGCTCTCTTCGAGTTTCTTGAGCAGGTCCACCGTTGACTGATTCTGCGGGATGGCCGTGGCCCGGGACTGCATCGTCAGAATCGTGGCCTTGGACTCGGTGTAGAAAGCCTTATTGCTGTCATACGTGCCGGCAGGAGTGCCGGCCGCATCCACCATGCTCAGCATGAACGCCTCGACCCTACCTTGAAGGTCGGTAATCGTGCGGTCAGTCACCTCGTCGTAGTCGCTGACGAAGTGCACCGTGCAGGCCAGCATCACCATGCAGAGCAAAGACGCCGCCGTCCACGCTCTGCGTCTCACGCTTATGTACGTGGCTTCAGTCATAGTTCCTCCTTGCAGATCTCGTCGCTATTCGCGACACCAATGGTTACTCCTTCGCCAGTAGGATTTTAGTGAAGATCCTGGTCACCTGATAAGATCTGACGGCAGCCACTGTAACAACGAAGGACAGGCATGCGAAAAGCACTCCGAACCATCGGTCCGGGACTGCTCCGAGCAGGAACAAGGCCAGGCCAGCGAGGATGGCCGACGCAAAGGACCACGTTATGGCCTGCATCATGTATGTGACCAGTGTAGCAAACGCACCCTCTTGCTTGAGCATCCGGAGCACGCGACGCTGGTCAATGGTAAGGAGTATCATCTTCGCCGTCGCTATGAAACCAACCGCGATGGCGCTAACGCTAACGAGGGCCACGAGAGCTTCCTTGGTGCCCGCTGGCAAGCCTAGGCCGCCTACAACGAAGAGCAACGCGGCTACTGCTCCACACAGGGCACCGACGAGAAAAGGCAGAGCCCGTTCAATCCGTAGTGACACAGCAGTTAGGGCTTTCTGAACATCCGTCGCAGCTCGGATGCGCGCTTGTCGAATGCGCGTCTGAGCGCATCCTGCCTGGCAGACCGGGATAGCCTGCGGTCGGTCCCCGGATTGACTACAACCTCCTCCTTCATGCGGAATTCCAGCAAGTCAAGGACCTCCATCTCGTCAGCCCCTTCGCCGTAGCCTGATATGCGGAGCTTCCGCACGGCACCCTCGGACTTGCTGGATACGGAAAGCAACTTCTTCGCATACTCCTTGGCGCGCGGAATCGAGCCCTTAGTGTGCCCCATTGTGAGAGTAACATAGGCCGATGGGGTCTCGAATTCACGCGCGAGGTTGACCAGAGCATCAACACCCTTCCCTTGTCCTCGGAATACCTCCAGGCTCTCCGGTGCGGCAATTCCTATCTCGAACCTGCGCGTTGTTGCCAGCTTGGCCAACCGTTGCAGCACGTCAGACATCAGGACTGGGTCAAGGTGCAGGCCTGAGAACTCGCCCTTGCGTTCGAAGTAGAAGCACACGGCGGATGCCGAGGCCCCGGTTCTGTTCCTCTGAAGCGCCAGCACTTCTGTGTCCAGGTCGTACAGGAAAGCGGTCTCCTCGCCGATTCCCTCGTCTGCGTCCAGCTCCAGTGACGCGAGCTCACCTGCAAGGCTGGCCTTTACGGGCAGGTCGTCCATACGAATCCGAACGAACTCTCCTTCCCATGTAATACCATGCAGCGACGCGTCTTGAAGGCGCAGAGGGTACCCAAATCGTACCACATTGCGCTTGTCATCAGCGGGTAGCTTCGATACCCTCTCGAGGATTTCGCCAAACCTGCAATCGGCCTCTTCCGGCATGACCACTCGATAGAAGTCTATTGCTAGAGCCTTCTTCATTACTCCCTCCTATTTCGCACTTTGCTCTCGATCGCGCTGAAGTCCTCGCCTTTCGGCATCACGAACAGGCACTTGCCCTTGCTGCGGGCTTCCCATAGCTCGCCCAGGCGACGTTTCTCCTTGGAGTCGTCGTTGCTCCAGCGGTCGGCACCTTTGTATTCTACGACCAGCACACGACCGTCGTGAAGCAGGGACACGAAATCCGGGTAGAACTTGTCGGTTGCGGTCTGCAGCCAGAATGAATCCCGCTCGTGCCTCTCCAAATTGCGCACCCAGCACCTGACCTCGTCGAGCCCGTCCAAGAACTGAGCACACTCGAACTCCTCGCCTTTGTCATCCAAGTCACCCACGACTTCGTAGAAGTGCTTCTTAAAGTCGGTGGAGCGGCTGCAAATGGTGTTGTACGGGTAGCGCTTAGGGTCGTACATGAAGCACAGACTTGGGTCAACGACGACCGGCGCCGGCGCACTTGGCAGTAGCGCCAATTGATGGGCCTTGCGCCTGGCCTCCTGTCGGTGCTGGTTCATCTTGTCCTCTACCGCGCGGCGCAGCCGGAACTTGTCGTGCAGCAGTCGCTCAAGCGGGATGCCCCGCCTGTCAATCAGGTGACTGAGTACGTTCACAAGGTAGATGCCGCTCGACTCGTGCGAGATGTCGTAGTGAGGGATGTTGTGGTCGAGCCACCGGGCGAGAACTCCGACATTCCAGCCCCCTGCATCGCTCAGGATGGCAAGTTGCGACTGGAGCTTGCTAACGATGTTGACGCGAATCCTGCCGTCCTTGTCTACGTCCAACTCCCCAAGCGCTGCTTCGGGTCTGGTCGCGGAGTACTCGCTCTCCGCGAGTTCAGGGCTGCACTTGGCCAGGTCCCACTGAGAGTCAAGCAGGTACGCATCGTCAAACGGCTCGAATACGTCGCCCTGCTTCACGGCCAGCACCGGTACGGCGAAGAGCGTTTCCTGCCGCCACGCCTTCACGCCGCCGGGTCGACCACGCCTACGCCAAGCGGAGAATGCTTCGTCTATCGCCCTCCGGTCGGCATCCACCGTGACATGCCCGCGCAAAACCTGCTGCACGTCCTCCGCCGCTCCACCCTTGACCGTCAGTGTTCCAGTTCCCGCGTCATAGCTAATCGCGTCGCGCACAGACGCAGGCAGGTCGCCAAGTGAACCGGTCAGGGTGACGGTCAGATAGTCATCTTCCAAGAACAGGTCACGGCCTTCATCCTCCTGCCCACTGCCCGGCTTCACCATGTCCCTGGCCTCAAGCCTGTTGAACCCGTTCCACACCAGCGCATCGCGCAGCGAGTTGGCGGCATCCTGAAATCGGGCCGACGTCGCATAGGCATACGCCCGGTTCAGCTCCTCGGTTTCCCGGCGCGACGCCCCGGGCTGCCTAAGCACACGGCCCAGTATCTGTTCCACCGCGGTCGAGGAACCAAGCTCAGCCACGGTGAAGAGGACGTAAGCGAACTGGCAGTCCCAGCCTTCCCGGAGTTTCTGGACGGTGATGATGTATCGCACCTTGGAGTCCGGGCTGAGAAGGTTCTCATCGCCTAGCTGCTCATCTTCACCGGTCGAACGTCTGATTTCCTCTTTGCCGACCCCGAAGTCCTCAAGCAGGCATTTCTCAAGCACATCGACCGTGAGCGTCTCTCGCTTCTTGTCCCTGGGCTGTGCCTGCAGCAGCATGATCGGCCGCAGATAGGGTTTGCCTGCCTGATGTTCTGCCTGGGCTAGTCTGTCGAGTTCGGCCAGCTTGGCCTTGGCATCACTTAGTAGATCACGCCAGTTCGTCCGGGTTTCCAGCATCACCGGCATCTTTATCATTTCGGCGACCTTAAGCTGGACCGCAGATGCGCTAAACAGCACGTTGCTCGGACTCTTCACCGTATCGGGCGTGGCAGTGAGTTCAATGATGCACGACGGCCTGAATCGCGCCAGCACGTCGAACGACAGTGGTGTTCGGGCATTGTGCGCCTCGTCCACAATCACGACCGGCTTCCGAAGCCTAAGCACGTTCTCCAGCGACGTAACCGGCTTGCTCCTGTCGTAAAGCTCCAACTGTTGAACAAGTTCTTCGTCCAACCCGACGAAGTGCGACATCATCCCGCTGCTCCCCGACTGCTCATAGACTTTGCGCCCCTCTCTGTCGTCTGTCCGGAACGCCTGTATTGTGGATACGATTACCACGGTCCGGGCGTCCAGCGTGGCCCGCTGAACGTCCAGCGCTTCGGACAAGGTCAGTATCTTCGCTGGCCCAGCACCGTTCTCCAGCGCCTGCCGGTACGGATGCGCCCGGTTCCTGAGCGCAGCGAGCGTCTGCTTCAGTATGGTGGTCGTCGGCACCAGCCAAAGTACCAGGCAGTGGTCAGCGGAGAGCAGGCCCCGCTGGGCCACCCCGACCGCGTGACAGGCAACATATGTCTTGCCACCGCCCGTGGGAATCCGAATGCAAACGTAAGGAAGGTCGCCAAGCGTTGGCACTGGATGATAGGACGGGTCAAAACCAAGCCAGTCCGACGCCACGTCTACGAAGGCGAGTTTCGCACTGCCGTATCTGTTGCAGGCTGCGAAGTAGCTCCGCAGAGCTTCAAGAGCGTTTGACTGAAACTCTTTGGGCTTCAGCTCCATCACCGCGTCCTTATCTCGTAAGGGACCTGCCGGAAAGTGATACCATTGTCACGGAGAACCCGCGGTCCCACCAGACACGCATTCCCGTAGACGACCTTAGGCCCGTCGTGTGCGGGCAACTCACGCAGAACGCCCCGGGTCAGCACGTTCCCACCGCCCGGCGTCTTATCCTTCAAGACGCCGTTATACAGAAGGTAAACCGCCGTGCCGTTGTGCACGCCAAGCAACGGCGTCCTGCCGTTCTTTGCCGTCGGCAGCGGCTCGCCGGTCTCGGTGAAGTAGACATGCTGTGCCAGTTCTCGGAACGAGACTTCATCTCGAACGCGCCCGTCTGCATCGAACAAAGTCGGTCCGAGCTGGCAGAAACGGAACCCGCCACCCAAACCTGCGACATCGGAGCCCTTGCGGCCCTTGTACCCGCCAATCACGCGCCGGAGTCGCTCGGCGGCGACGTTTCGGCATACTTCCGCCTCCATCTCGATCAGTATGAAACGACGGGTGCCGCCATCCTCCGAGTTCAGACGCAGGACTGCGTGACCGGTTGTCGCAGACCCAGCAAAGGAGTCCAACACAAGGGCATCGTCGTCTGCATGCAGCGACACAATCCACTGTACAAGGGAGGTGGGCTTGGGGGTGTCGAAGGTCTTGCTTCCGAAGATGTCCTTCAGTTCGCGCGTCGCATCGGCGTTGTAGCCGTACGAGTCGAGCCACGTGCTCCAGCCGATGGACCTAGACGCGTCTCGAATCTTCTCATATGGCACCCATCGCTCATGAGCGCCGCGCCAAGAAACGCCCTCATCAAACGGCCGAAGCTCCCAGTGTGCACGTTCCGGGTCCTCTAGGATTGGCACCATCTTCTGATCCTTGCCCCAGCGCCAATGCCCTTCCTCACCGTCATTGCGGATCGGCCATACTTCTGTTCCGTCAGGGGTTCGCAGGGGAAACCACTGACCGCGCCGGTCCTTCCTGAGTGATATGCCGCCCCACTTCATCAACTCGCGACCCTTTCTGTACTTGCCCCACCTATCTTTCTTGTCCAGCTTTCCGGTCGATCTCATCTCGCGCGAGATGCTGCGGTCATCGCCATTGTGGTAGATGAACAGGTACTCGTGTCCTCCCCGGAGCCCGGTCTTTTCTTTTCCGCCACTTGGTTCGGCCAGCCAAGGGGCACAAGCCAGCCGGTTGCGTGCTCCGAAGACGTCATCGAGTAGAACCCCCAGAGCGTTCAGCTCGTTGTCGTCGATGGAGACTGCGATGATGCCATCGCGGCTCAGGAACTCCTGTAGCAGCCGCAGACGTGGGTACATCATGCACAGCCACTTATCGTGGCGCGTCAGGTCTTCCCCCTCAGCGCCAACCGTCGCGCCCAGCCAGTTGCGCATCTCCGGGCTGTCGACCTTGTCGTTGTACGCCCAGTCCTTATGACCTGTGTTGTACGGCGGGTCTATGAAGATGCACTTAACCTTACCGGCGTAGTACGGCAGCAGCGCCTTTAGAGCTTCGAGGTTGTCGCCTTGAACGAGCAAGTTGCCGGTCCCGGGGTCGCCGACCGACAGTTCCTTGTTGCACCTGAGCAACCGATACGGCACCTCATTGTGGTGGTTGATGACCGCCTTCTTGCCAATCCAATCAAGTGTGGGCATTTCTAGGTGCTGAAGCCGTCCTCAGCTTAGTGCTCGGCTTGGCGGAAGTCAAGGCGGAACAGATGACCGTCATTGGACCACTGCGGCAGTCGGAGCGCATGTCGACGAACGGGCGCAGCAGCTGGAGGTTTTGTGGGTGCAGGCGCCGGAGCGAGGGCTGGAGCGATGGCTGTTACGAGACGAGGGCCGGACGCTGTTACGGGTGCTGGAACAAGGGCTGGAGCGGCGGCTGTTACGAGACGAGGGCCGGGTGCTGTTGCGGATGCTGGAACAAGGGCTGGAGCGATAGCTGTTGCGAGGCCTGGGCCGGGTGCTGTTCTGGACGCTGTTGCAGCGGCTGTTGCGATGGCCGTTACGAGACGAGGGCCGGGTGCTGTTGCGGGTGCTGGGACGAGGGCTGGAACGATGGCCGTTACGAGAGGAGGGCCGAGTGCTGTTGCAGGTGCTGGGACAAGGGCCGCATAGAGGGCTGGGACTCCCCGAGCTGTCCGGGGGATAGTAATTCGCCAGGACGAAGTCAAAAGGCAAAGGTCAAAAGGCAAAAGTCAAAATGGCGGAACCATCGGAAAGGAAACGACTTGGGACCGACGAAGGACGATGAACGACGAACGATAAACGAACTATGTTACGTTTTGGGGTTCTGGTTTGCCTAATACCGGTGAAGACCATGAAGTACGTAAAAGGAACAACCATGAACGTCAAACCAAGAACTGCAAACTCGCCCAGCGGGGACCCGGTGGGAGAGAGCATCAAGCGACGGGTAGCTAGATGGGACGCGAAGTACAATCCGGAGCGGCTGGCCGCGCTGCTGGCGGCCAAGAGCGAGCTGATGGGCAAACGATATGCCGTGCAGGCAGAGATGCTGGGCCGGGTTGACCACCGGGTATCCGAGGTGACTGACGCGGCAGGCGTTTCGGTCATCACCCGCATGTGGTACAAGGACTTCGGCCGTGAAGTGAGCCGCATCTGGCGTACGATACCGTCGTCCTGCCAGGAGCTTGAGTACGACGTGGTCCGGTACAAGTGGACGGCCCGGGGCCTGGACCCGATTCTGCTGGTCAAGGTGAAGGCCGCGGTGATCGAGCTGCTTGACTCGTCGGACTTCCCGCGCAAGGACGACGAACCTCGAAGCGGACAGTAAACCACAGATGAACGCAGATGGACACAGATTGTGGGGTCCGGACCGGACATCCGCAGATTCCGAGATTCTGCCAAGGCAGCTTGGGCTTGAGATCGAGCTTGCCAGCGGCGTGTTAAGAGGACCGAACTGAGTGGAGGAGTTGAAGGTGAATGCGGCCACGAGGGCGCGGGGACTCGACAGGGATGGCGCCGATTGGAGGTTCGGCCCTACATACCGTCCACTGTTCCGCCCTTCGTGCCTTCGTGGCCGGCCCGCGTCCCTCTGCCTTGGGAAGAGGGCGAACGTTTGACATGAGACCGGAGAAGACTACATTTAAGGAGGAGCAATGATCGAAACCAAGACAGAGAAACCGCGCGGGCCGTGCCGGCCCGGGGACCCGGACGAGGGGTCCGTGGCCCGGATGCTGGACGGCCACGATGCAGCGGCGGAGTTGGACAAGAAGTACCGCGCCGGCCTAATCGCGCATGCCGCCGAGGCGCTGCGCGACCGCCACCGAGCCGAGCGAATCGTACAGGACACGTTTGCCGACGCCTTCACCCAATTGCGCACATTCAAGGGCCAGTCGTCCTTTTTCACCTGGCTGTACGGCTTCTTCAAGATCCGGCTGCTCAGGGAACGCAGTACGGCGGCGGTTGCCGCCCGGCGCGAGGTCGACTTCGAGTCGGAATCGGCAACGCGGTCCGGCGACTCGGAGGACCAGGGTGCGGCCCAGCCGCAGGAAGCCGGTTGGATTGACCAAATCGAGCAAGCCCTGACCCTGGGCAGGCAGCACACGCCGGAGAAGAACCACGAGGTGCGCGACCGGTTGCTTGAGGTGGCGAGCGACATCCACGAATTTCTGCCGCCGCAGACGAAAGAGGTGTTTTACCTCATCGTTGCCGGGCTGTCGTTCGGCGAAATCGCCCGGGTACTGAACACGAGCGATGCGAACGTGCGCAACCACGTGAAGCGCGGTAGAGCGGTACTGAAGGAGAAGCGCGACGGGAGGACGACATGACCAGAGTAGCGGTCGCAGTCGAAGGCTGGAATGCCGAGGCCGCAATCGGCTTTGCGCTGGCGGCGCGGCGGTTTACCTCCGCGGTCACGCTTAGCGCCGGCACTGAGACCGTTAACGGCAAGGACGAAATCGAAGTCATGACACTTGGGCCTGAGCTGGGCGAAGAAGTCCTGATGTCAATCGATGGCAAGGATGAGAAGGAAGCGTTCAAGGCGCTCCTGGCCGGACTGCTCGGCGTCATAGAGTCGCCGAAGAGCAGGCTGGCCGCGGTGATCGGACCCGGCACAGCCGGCGAAGTCAAAGCGTCCAGGCCACCCCGCCGGCGCGTCGCAGAGATCGCCGCGCTGGACGTGGAGGAAGTCGCGCCCGTGCGGCCACGCCGCAAGAAGCAGGGAACCCCGCGCCGTAAGCCAAGGCGCAAGGCCGGGCGGAAGCCGACAACCACCCGGCGCAAGCCGCGCAAGCCCAAGAAGTAGCTCTCTCCGATAACTGCAGCAACCAGCCCGCGCCAGAGGCGCGGGCTTTCTGCATTCTGGTCTCTGACTTCTGATTTCTGACTTCGCCCTCGCCGCTTGTCCATTTCTCCTTTCCCCTTTCCACTTCCCCGTGCGATGTTACGTTTCCCCCTTCTGTTTTGCCTAATACCGTTGATGACACATGACAGAGCGACCACGCCAACCAACGCAGCCCAGCTCGTCGCTGAGGCAACACGAGCAGACGAGATACTCGGCCTGAACCGTAGCGCAGAGGCCCTCGTGCCGAGGACCGAGAAGGGACGCAGGGCGCTGGCTCTGCTCGCTGCCCAGGAGAAGCAGCTTCTCAGCCTGAGACGCAGGCTGATGGAAGCGGCCCTCGTCGAACTCCTGTGGCAGTACATGGACTATGTCGAGGGAACGGACACGGGGTACGTCGTGAGACAGCTCATCACGGACATAGGCACAAGGAGCTAGGACGATGTCAGATTGCAGATTGAAGATTGCAGAGTTCAAATTGACTGAGGTACGGGCAGGCAGCAGGCTTTGGCCAAGCCTGGCCCGGACCGAGGCCGCAACCGGTGTCCGCCATGGAAGGACGCCAATCTCGTTGCCGAAAGGAGGTGACAAACATGCCAATGGATCCAACCAAGCGAATCGATAACTGGAACACCAAGTACAACCTCGAACGCGTCAACGCCATCCTAACCGAGAAACGACCCAAGATGCTCGAGCACATCAGTGCGAAGATAGTCTCACTGGCTTCGATGGAACAGCAGGTCAAGCAGGTCTGCGATGGTGCCGGAGTATCAACCATCCAGTACCCGTTCTATCTGTGCTTCGGACGGGAGATGTGGAGCCTGGGCCAGAAGGACATCTCGGGTGAGTCGCTCGCGATGGAAGCCGCGGTCCTGATCACGAAGTGGACCGCGAGAGGCCTGACGCAGGCGGTGCTGCAGGCCATCCGGACCGACGTCTTCAGCGTCGCTGCACCGGTAGCGCCGTAACGTAGGCCGAGCGCGGAGCGGCCGGAGGAAGCTGCCTTCTCCGGCCGCTTCCTCTTTCCTGACTTCTGTTCCTCCCGGTCGGCGCCGAGGCGCAGGAGCTGACCGACCGCGCCAAGCGCATTCGAGCGCAAGCAGGCGCACAGGCAGGCATCTTGACCTCTGACATTTGCCCTTTGCCTTCTGACTTGCGCTCTGTGGCTCAGTGTCGGATTCGGAGTCCGCGCCGCGGCTTGACAGGGATTGAGCGGCGGCTAATCTTTAGTGGTGATTCGTCGGTCATTGTTTGCGGTCGGCCTCGCGGTGCTGCTGGTCGCACCGCTGTTGGCGCTGGGCCGGGCTGATAGTCTGCCCGGGCCGGTTTATCACGCCTGGTCGTTCGAGCAGCTTTCCAACAGCCGGTATTCGGTTCACACCGGGTTCGATGATTCTCTGCCCCAACAAGTGATGGCCAATGTACTCTGGGCGATGAGCCGGGCCCCGCGCGCGGGCAGCGAATACCGCGAGTTCTACGTCGCGACCCGGGACAATGTCTATCGCTACGACCCGTCGAGCTTCCGCCTGACCGTGCACCGGGCCGGTGACTTTCGCTACAACTCGGGCTCGGCGTTTGAGGTGGGCGTCGCCGCCGGCCGGCCCGAAGCAGCGGGCATGGCCATCCAGGCCGGGCTTCTGGCCGGGGCCGCTTTCCGGGACGAAGGGCCAGGGGTCGGGGGTCAGGGATCAGGGGTCGGGGATCAGGGGTCGGGGGCTGAGGTGGTGAGTTGTCCGATGCAGTGGGCCGCCGACCATGCCGATGGCGACTGGAAGCCGAACCATCCGATCCAGATGGTCGACGTATTCGGCCGCGCCGCCTCGGAACCGCTGGACACGCTTTGCGCGGCCCGGTCGTCGGATTCGAGCCTGCCCCTGCCGCACGTCGTCGGACCGGACACTTTTGAGGCGGTGGTTGCGGACCTGCGCCAGGATTCGTCGTTCAGCCCGGTCGGGCTGTCGCTCGAGAACGTATCGCAGCTCTGCTGGGCAGCGTATGGTGTAACCCCGCATCTGACCTACAACCGACGGCAGGGCGTAACCGTGCCTACCGCAGGCGCGAACTACTATCTCACCGGCCGGATTTACGTAGTCGATCAGGACGGGGTTGAGCGGTATCACAACCGGCTACCCCCGGGCACCGACCTCGCGACCCGCGACCACCGACTGGAACGGATGGCGGCGGGGGACCGCCGGCCGCAACTTCGCGAGGCGTCGCCCCGGATTCCGGGAAGCGCGCCGGCCTATTTCGTGGTCTGCGTCCCGGACACGGCCGCCGACCAGGTAATGATGGAGGCGGGATTCGCCGGGTACCAGTTGCTGGCGCAGGCGCGGGCGCTCGGGCTTTCCGGGTTCCTGGTCGTGCCGCTGGACCGGAGCGAACGGAGAGCTATCGCCGTAGCGCTGTCTCTGCCCAGCGGCCACGTCCCGGCCCTGGTGTTCGCATGCGGCGAGGCCGCAGCCGGCTTCGCGGCGAGCGCAATGGACAGCGGCGTGGTCAGAATCGTCCGGGCCCAACCGGCAATCCGCCGCGGCCAGTTGCGGGTGGAGTACTTGCTGAGCCGGGCCGGCGAGGTGCGGGTCGAGGTGTTCGACATGCTGGGCCGGCCGGTGAGGCTGCTCTTGGACGAACGGCAGTCGTCAGGGTATCATGCCGCGACCTGGGACGGCACCGGCGAATCCGGAGCAAGGCTGAAGCGCGGAACGTACCTGGTCGTTGTCGTTTCCGGCGGGACCGTCGCAAAGCACAAAGTCACACTGGGCTAAAGAGCCGCAAGCCACAAGCCTCAAGCCGCTATCCCCCGATCTCTGATCCCCGACCCCCGGCCCCCGACCCCTGTCCCCTAATCCCCATGCCCGCGGCTCGGCACGCGCGTTCTTGACGCTCCGGTCTCCCGGCTGTAGGCTTCAGGTCGAGGAGATCATCACCGAACGATTGCTGCTCGTGGACGAGGCACCCTGATGCCGGGGCCTGACAAGCTCGGCGTGCTGGTGTGCGAGCGGCTGCGCCCGACCGCGGCTGAGTTCGTTGCGGCGACGCGGCTGGACGACGTCCTGCTGATATCCTTTCCCGGTGACTGTCCCAATCAACATCACGACTGGCAGGAGTTGGAGCGGGCCGCAGCCACGGCCGGCGGTGAGTGCCGGCAGTTCCACGTACTCGCCGGGAACTGCATCGCCGACTCGGCGCCCGCGGAGATTGCCGGCCGGCAACTCGTCGTCGTGCGCCGGTGCAACGGCCTGCCCGGCGCGCTGACCGAAGCCGGGCGCGAGCGGCTCGGGCTGTTGATTGACAAGACCGTGCTGGAATGGCGGCTGGACTACCAGCGGACGCGGCTGAACGCGATCCTCGCCAGTGCCTATCGGCGATTGACCGACTTCAGCATGGTGCAGGAGCTCGTCAGCGGTCTTGCCGAGACCCTGGCCGAGGAGAAGGTGGTCGAGAAGGTATTCGACCTGTTCGCGACGATGCTGGCACCGGCAACCATGGCCTTCGTGGCGTTGGAAGACGGAAAGCCGCAACGGGTGTGGTCGAGGCCGCCGGGGTTCGGCGAATCCGAGGAAGTGAAACAGCGACTCGCCTCGTTCCGCCGGTACTACGCCTGGACCGAGAGCGGGGCCGGGTTTACGCTGAGCCTGCGGCATCGGACGAAGTCGCTGGGAGTGCTGGAAGTGGAGGGGGTTTCCCTCTCCGAGTACCGGGACCACTACCTGGACATGGCGCTCGTGGTTGGCCGGGCGAGCGGCCTCGCCATCTCCAATGCCCGGCTGTACCGTGAGCTGAGGGGACCGACCCGCGCCTACCTCGAATTCGCCGAGGACCTGCAGGACGCGCTCACCGCGCGGAAGCGGGCCGAGGAACGGCAGGCGCAGTTGCTGAAACAGGTCGAAGCGGCGAACGAGGAGTTGTCCGAGTTCGCCCACGTCGTCTCGCACGACCTGAAAGCGCCGCTCCGGGCGATTGACTCACTGACGAAGTGGCTGGCATCCGACTACGGTGACAAGTTCGACGATGAGGGCCGGAACCAACTCGACCTGCTGCTGGGCCGCGTGAAGCGGATGCACGACCTGATTGACGGCATCCTGGAGTATTCGCGCGCGGGCCGGACTCGCGAAGAACTGGTCGAGGTCAACCTTGCCGAGATGGTGCCGGAAGTGATTGACCTTCTGGCGCCGCCGCCGCACATCCGGGTGACGGTGGAAAGCCCGCTGCCCAAAGTCGTCATCGAGCGGACCCGCATCATGCAGGTGTTCCAGAACCTGCTCTCCAACGCAATCAAGTACATGGACAAGCCGCAGGGCCTGATCCGGATCGGGTGTACCGAGGAGAAGGGGAAAGGGGAAATGGCGAATGGGGCAGGCGGGTTCTGGAAGTTCTACGTGAACGACAACGGGCCGGGCATTGAGGAAAAAGACCGGCAGCGCGTCTTTCAGCTCTTCCAGACCCTGAAGCCGCGGGACCGCGCCGACAGCACCGGGGTGGGCCTGGCGGTCGTAAAGCGGGCGGTCGAGATGTACGGAGGGAGAGTCTGGATCGAGTCGCAGGTCGGTGAGGGAAGTAGTTTCTGCTTCACGCTGCCAAAGGTGGCCGCGGCGGGCAAGGCAGGAGGAGGAAGCATGAAGGGGGAAAGATCAAAATGACGAATTCGGACGGGACGAAGGACAGGTCCGGCAAGCGGTGCCTGGTGTTGTTGGTTGAGGACGACACCGTTGACCAGCTCGCCTTCAAGCGGTCGGCAGCCGAACTGAAGGTGCCGTACGACTACGAGATTGCCGGCTCCGTGGCCGAGGCGCGCGACCTGTTGGCTCGGAACCACTACGACGCGGTTATCACCGACTATTCACTGGGCGACGGTACCGCCTTCGACGTGGTCGAGCTGGCGAAGGGGACTCCGCTCGTGTTTACGACTGGCGCGGGCGACGAGAAAGTGGCGGTCAGGGCGATGAAGGGCGGCGCGGCCGACTACGTCGTCAAGGACCACGAACGGAGCTACCTGAAGAAGCTGCCGGTCACGGTCGAAAACGCCATCCGCCGGCACAAGGCCGAGGAACAGGTACGCAAGCTCACCCGTGCAGTCGAGCAGAGCCCGGCCACGGTCGTCATCACCGACACCAAGGGCCAGATCGAATACGTCAACCCGCATTTCACGAGCCTGACCGGCTACAGCGCCGACGAGGTGATGGGCAAGAACCCGCGGATACTGAAGTCGGGCGAACAGTCCCGGGAGTTCTACGAGCAACTCTGGACGACCATCCTTGCCGGCGGCGAGTGGCGCGGCGAGTTCCACAACCGCAGGAAGAACGGCGAGCTGTTCTGGGAGTCCGCGTCGATATCGCCGGTCCGCGACCGGGACGGCAGCGTCACCCACTTTGTCGCGGTGAAGGAAGACGTGACCGAACGGAAGCGGATGGAAGAGGAGCGCGAGAAGCTGATATCCGAACTCGACGCGTTCGCGCACACCGTCGCCCACGACTTGAAGAACCCGCTGTCCGCGGTGCTGGGGTTTGCCGAGTTGCTCACGGCCGAGGGCGTGCAACTCAGCCCCAAAGATGTCGGCGAGTCGCTGCAGGCCATCGACCAGAGCGCCAAGAAGATGAACAGCATCATTGAAGAGTTGCTGCTGCTGGCCGGCGTGCGCAAAACCGAGGTCGAAGCGCGGCCGGTGGACATGGCGGCGGTGGTATCCGGCGCGTTGCTGCGCCTCTCGTACATGACGCACGAGTACGGACCGGAGGTCATCCTGCCGGAGCAGTGGCCGATTGCGCTCGGTTACGGCCCGTGGATTGAAGAAGTCTGGACCAATTACCTTTCGAACGCGATGAAGTATGGCGGCCATCCGCCGCGGCTGGAACTGGGCGCCGACACCCAGGACGGCAAAGTCCGGTTCCGCATCCGCGACAACGGGCCCGGGCTGACGCCGGAACAACAGGCGAAGCTCTTCACACCTTTCACCCGGCTGCACCAGGTCCGCGCCACCGGCCAGGGACTGGGGCTTTCGATCGTCCGCCGCATCATGGAGAAGCTCGGCGGTGAGGCGTGGGTGGAGAGTGAACCGGGCAAGGGCAGCACGTTCGGGTTCACGCTGCCAGATGCCGGCCTCTGACGCCGGACGGAAGGCGGCCGCTTGACTTCCGGCCGGTTTTGGGGTACGTTGGGAAGCCTCTGGAGGCTTCAGGATGCACCGACAGCAGGATGAGAATCGGCCGGTCGCGGGACAACCGGCCGCGCGTCACGCGCAAGGCCGAGACTGCGGTCACGACTAAGGGGGAAGCGTGGGTGAAGAGCGATACCGGATTCTAATCGTCGAGGATGACCGGGTGGACCAGCTCGCGTTCGAGCGGTCCATTGCGGAACAGCAGTTCCCTTTCGAGTACGTCGTCGCCGGTTCGGTCGCCGAAGCGCGGATGCTCCTGGGCGCGGACCGGTTCGACGCGATAGTATCTGACTTCAACATCGGCGACGGTGACGCCTTTGAGGTGCTCGCGATGGCCAAGGCGCTGCCGGTCGTCGTCGTCACCGGCTCGGGTGACGAGATGATTGCCGTCAAGGCGCTGAAGTCCGGGGCCTCCGACTATCTCATTAAGGACCACGACCGGAACTATCTGAAGGTCCTGCCGGCAACGGTCGAGAATGCCATTCAACGGACGCGGATAGCCGAGCAGGTGACAAAGCTGACCCGCGCCGTGGAACAGAGCCCGGCGTCGGTGATGATCACCGACAGCCACGGCTGCATCGAGTACGTCAACCCGCGCTTCTCGGTCGTTACCGGCTACGAGCCGGGCGAAGTCGTGGGCCGGAACCCGCGACTGCTGAAATCGGGCTGCCATCCGCCCGGGTTCTACGAGGAGATGTGGGAGACGATTGCCGCGGGCCGGCTCTGGCACGGCGAGATACGCAACCGGAAGAAGGACGGCGAGCTGTTCTGGGAGTCGGTCTCGATCTCGCCGATTACCGACCAGGACAACAAAGTCACCCACTACGTCGCGGTCGAAGAGGATATCACGGTCCGGAAGCAGGCCGAGGCAGCGCTGCGCGCGGAGCGGGACCGGGCACAGCGCTATCTCGACATCGCCGGTGTGATTATCGTCGCCCTCGACGCCGACGGCGCGGTCACGCTGCTCAACCGGCGCGGGTACGAACTGCTGGGGTATAGCGAAGCGGAACTCGTGGGCCGGAACTGGTTCGACAAGTGCGTGCCGGCGGCCGCGCGCGACGACACCAGGGCCGCGTTCGGGAAGCTCATGGCCGGAGAACCGGCGCCGGTCGAATACGACGAGAACGCCGTGCTGGCGCGGGACGGCTCGGAGCCCATCATCGCCTGGCACCACACCCTGCTCTGGGACGAGGCGGGCAGCATCACCGGCATGCTCAGTTCGGGCGAGGACGTCACCGAGATGCGGCGGACCGAGAACGCGCTCCGGGAGAGCGAGGAGAGCTTCCGCGCGCTGGCCGAGAACGCGCAGGACAGCATCATCATTGCCACCGGCGAGCAGGGCAACGTCTATGTGAACCGACGCGCAGAACTGACTACCGGGTACACCCGGGACGAGCTGTTGACGAAGAGCTTCTGGGACCTGGCCCGGCCGGAAGACCGGCCGATGCTTGAATCCACCTTCCGGCGCCGGCTGGACGGCGAGCCGGGGCCCGAGCACTACGAGACTTCGATTACCCGCAAGGACGGAACCACGGTGCCGCTGGAACTGAGCTCGGCCCGTACCGTCTGGCACGGCCGGCCGGGCCTGATTCGGATTATCCGCGACACGAGCGAGCGGAAACGCGACCAGGCGATGCTGGCGGACCGGGAACGACGCCTGGCGGTTCTGATACAGCAAATGCCCGCTGTGCTGTGGACCACCGACAGCGAACTCCGTTTCACTTCGTCGGTCGGCGCCGGCCTGGAACAGTTGGGCCTGAAGCCCGGGCAGGTCGTGGGAATGAGCTTGTACGACTATTTCAAGACCCGCGACCCTGAGCATCCGGCGATCGCCGCGCACCGGTGCGCGCTGGCGGGCGAAAACGCGTCCTACATTATCGAGTCGGACGGCCGCGCCTACGACAGCGACGTCCAGCCGCTGCATGACGCCCTGGGCAACGTCATCGGGACCATCGGCGTCGCGCAGGACATCACCGCGCTGCAACGGGCCAAGGAGGCGCGTGGCAAACTGATTGCCGAGCTCGACGCGTTCGCGCACACCGTCGCGCACGACCTGAAAGGCCCGGTGGGAACGATGCTCGGCTTCGTCGACCTCCTGACCGAGCAGGGTGAGAATGTGAGCCGCAAGGACCTGGCCAAATCCCTGGTCGCGATGAACCAGTGCGCCCGCAAGATGGATACGATTATCGATGAGTTGCTGCTCCTGGCCGGGGTCAGGCAGACCGAAGTCGCGGCAACGCCGGTTGACATGGACGCGGCAATCAACGGCGCGCTGGACCGGCTGGCCTACATGGTGACGGAGTACCAGCCAGCTATTACCCGGCCGGAATCGTGGCCGGTCGCGCTCGGGCACGCGCCTTGGGTTGAAGAAGTCTGGGCCAACTACCTTTCGAACGCGATGAAGCACGGCGGTCAGCCGCCGAAGCTCGAACTGGGCGGAGAGACGGTCGGCGACAAAGTGCGGTTCTGGGTCAAGGACAACGGGCAGGGAATTACCGACCAGGAGCAGGCGAAGCTGTTCGCCCCGTTCACGCAACTGGGACAGGCGCACACCGCCGGCCAGGGACTCGGGCTTTCGATTGTCCGGCGCATCATGGAGAAGCTCGGCGGCGAGGCCTGGGTCGAGAGCGAACCGGGCAAGGGCAGCAGATTCGGCTTCACGCTGCCGCTTGCAGCCACTTCAACCACAGATGAACACAGATAAACGCGGATTGTCCGATCTCCGACTTCTGGTCTCTGACAGATGTATAAGTATACTAACCCTCGCGCCGCGGTTCGCCACGATGGACCCAAGTTCAATACTGTGAACCGCGTGACTCGGCCAGCAGGGATCAAGGACTAGGGACCAAGGACCAGGGACTGACTAACTCGCGGCGAGGCCGCGTGCGTTGGAGGTGAACTAGACCCGCGCCGCATCCGCGCCGCGCCCAATCCGGTTACAGGCTCCGGATTCTCGCCTGATACGCACGAAATTGGGACGTGTGGGGCTGTTGAGAAACCCCATTCACGTCACCCCTTCGACAGGCTCAGGGCAAGCTCTGAACGAAGTGAAGGGTCTTCTAACTCTCGTAGAATCATCATCGCGAAGATTCTTCGCTGCGCTCAGAATGACAAGAGGCGGCT